>UMGR01012365.1_pt1 | contig 16962 bp, 8 predicted proteins | sample 1965321 | NCBI WGS metagenome assembly UMGR01 (sample SAMEA4836077, study PRJEB28245) | human gut metagenome | biome: gut microbiome; material: fecal sample | place: Denmark | collected 2008 | reverse complement strand
TCTGGCCATTGATCAGGCTTCGGTCGATTTGGTCTACGGCCGTCCTGCCGCTGAGAAGCATGACCTCGTCGAACGCATCGAAAGCCGCCGCGGCCTGCATCAGCTCACTGCCATGAAGGCGCTTGGGATGGGCAATGACCAGTACGATTTGATTACGGTGCCGTAATTCCTGCAGAGCAGAAACAAATCGGCCTCAGGCGACGCGGGTTCGTCTGAGGCCGTTGCTTTTGGGGGAGGCTGTGTTGTTCAAAGCGTCGAAGATCTTTGGATTGCTTTCATTTAGAAAACCGGCATTCAGCTTAGGCATAACTTATTTTGATGTCGAAGTTTCTATGCTGTTGTTACCGGTGATTGCTTGACGAAGACAGTTGAATTCAGTAAAGTCAACTAAACAGAAAACGACTGTTTCTGTCATTGCGCATGCAATAAAAATTTACACGGGGGGGGGGGTAAACAGCCCTCTCCAGTGTTGAGAAATCAGCACTTTCTTTCCGATGAACTTCGTGTTTCGAGTCTTTGGACTTGGATGCGAAGTTTTTTATTTCTCTCCAGCTTCAAAGACACTAGCGTGGAGAGAATCTATGACGAAAGGAAAATACATTTCCCTCACACCGTTGGCTTTCGCCCTTGGTTCGGCGCTGTCCCTACATGCCGTCGCAGGCGAGCCGTACATCAACTCCAGTACCTCCTTTGACAAAGATACCGTTTACGTTGTCGATGACAAGTCCTACGTAGTGATAGGAAACCGCACTACGACCCCGGTGGAAATCAGTATTGCGGAAGGGGCGAAATTAACCCTGCAAAATGCTCACAACCAAATTTCGCAGGATCACGTTATCGACGGTTCGATGCCCAGTGGCGTGGTTTTCTCCGGCGGAGATTTACTTGTTCTGCAAAACGATCCCTATAGAAAGGATCTCAGCAGGCCGGATAACGAGACGGATCTTTTCTTCATTCGAGCTTCAAGCGGCATTATTACGTTTCCCGGCGATCCGAATCCCCAAATTGGAGGTGTTGTCTTTGACAACGCTTCGACGGAAATAAGAGGAGACCTTGCCCACGGTATTTACCTTGCAGGTGGGGCCGCATCTTTTAAAAACGGCTTTCTGATGACGATGGATCGCTCGCCGATTCCTGGCGAACACCAACAAAAGGAACAGATGTGGGGTGTTAAAGTGGACGGGGGCGGGCTAGTCGCCGGAAAAAACATTGAGATCAACATGATCGCAGGATCGTTTGATCTGTCCATGCGTGGTATTTGGGTGCTCGGAGGCGGCGATTTTCAGGCCGAATCTCTCACACTGAACTTGGATGCCAATAACAACAATCTTATTTCTACCTCGCTTACCGGTTTGGTGGTCACCGGAGTAGCAGGCAAAGCAGACTTGGCTTTGACGGGGGACGTCAACATCAGCATTAAGAACGCCGCCAATACTCGCGCAACCGCGCGCGGCATGGAATTGTCTTCCGCCCGGAATTACTCTTTTGCCGGAAACACGGTCATGGACATTTCCAACGTCGCCAACGCATATGGCCTGACCACTAGTCAAAAGGTTGATTTCGGTGAAGCGCTGACCGTCAATATGAGTCAGATCGGTGATTCTGCCATTGGCGTCAATGCCACTTCGACGGCCTCCGTTACGGCGAAAAAAGCCGTCTTTCAGATTGACGGTGATCCGACGTATGGCAAACAGGCGGTGTATGCACAGTCGGACGCTAAGGTGTCATTCTCGGATTCTTTGACTACTAATGCCGACTTGCTAACCGTCAATCGGGCCACGATAGACGTTGTAAAGAACTTCGAGTCAACAGACGACGTCGCTATAACCGCCCAGGCCGATTCCACCATCCTCGTCAATAGTTTGAAACAGGGGACAGTGCATTTTTCGGGATACACCGAGCGTACGGCCAGTTGGGGCGGAACTCCGAACAGCACGATTTCCATGAACATCGGCTCCGGTGCCGATGGGGATGACTCCTACTGGAACGTTACGCAAGCCTCCACGCTGACCAATCTGTCTCTCGCCAAGAATGCGAGTCTGTTCTTCAAGGTTAGGGACACCGATTTAGACGGCACGGACGCCTTGATCACTGTTACCGGAGCGGCGGCTACGGCGGTTGAGCTTGCCAGCGGCAGCAACATTGCGCTCTACGGTTCCGGATTCGATTTAGAAGCAGGAAAGACTATCCAGCTTATTAAGAGCGACAAGGGTATCGAGAAGGACGGCAATGCCTTGGCTGCGGGTGATTCTCTGGACGATCTTAAGGGTGACCTTACCGTGATCGACATTAAGTCATTGATTCGAGCGACGGAAACGGGGTTTAGTAAAGACCAATACGATCTCTCAATGAAGACTGATGAATTGCTTATCGCAACCATTAAAGAGAAGGCTCCAGCACCGACTCCGGACCCAGATCCTGATCCAGATCCCAACCCTGATCCAAAGCCGAATCCTGATCCGGTACCAGAACCGGATCGTCCAAGCAGCGACAAGGTAAATGACCAGACGAACGCGCTGATGCAGTCGAGCATCGCATCCGCCGCTACGATGTATGCGGCCGATGAGCTCTTAATTGACTCCACGATGAAGTCCCGTCAGGGTGTGCGTCAAACCGGTCCCTTTGCGGCGGCTCGTGTGGGCAAGTACGACCTCGACGTTACCGGGGACGCGGACACCACGGTAATTTCGGGCCTCTTGGGCTACGCCTTCAACGTGCAGGATTCCGAAGTCGGAATTTTTATGGAAATGGGCCACGGTACCTACGACACCCGCACCGCCACGACCGCTCCGGTCGGTGAGACCAAGGGCGACGGCAAGCACAACTATGTGGGTTTCGGTGTCTACGGCAACTATGCGACGCCGATTGACTGGCTGCATGTCACCGGATACGTGAAGGGCGGTTGGCTTCGCAATGAGTTCTCCGCGCCTATTGCCGGCGTTTCCGTAGATTTTGACCGCACGAGCAATTATTGGGGCGCTCATTTAGGCATGTACGGTGAATTCCAAGCTGCTGGGAAGATCAAGAACAGAACATTCTTGAATTATTTCTACGACGGCCGCGAGAGCGAGTCCTACACCGCCTCGGGTTCTTCGGACGTGGCAGGAGCGGATTTCCATTTCAATTCGCTCAATTCACACCGAGCACAATTGGGATCGGTGTTTGAATACGCCTATACGTCCGCCCTGCGTCCCTATGCGGCGTTGACCTACGAATACGCCTTCAAGGCGGATGCCAAGGGCCGAGCCTCCGATCAATTCGGTGATCTGGGTTTGAACGGTACTGACCTCGAAGGCAGCACGGGCATCGTGTCGCTCGGCTGGACTTATCAGAACGAAGCCAAGCGCTTCGAATTCGACCTGGGCGTGAACGGTTACACGGGCAAGCGTCAGGGTGTGAGCGCCCAAGCGCAGGCCGCCTGGAAGTTCTAAACGATCTCACCTGAGAACCGGTACGCTGCGGTCCAAGCAGCGTACCTTCCGTGATTGATTGTTGGATCCGTTCAGGTGAAGACCTGCAGTCACATGGATTCAACAGCTTGGGTGACGGAAGGCCGCAGGCGGCAAAGCTGCCGCTTCGATGAAGGTTGTCGGCTGGTTTCACACGAAAGATCAGCATCCTGAAGGATTGCAGTGCTGATTACCCATGCGGTTAGTATCACAATGCCGCAAATTGCATTTGACCTGCAAATGGCTGGAATGACCTGTACACATTGTTGCGGAGGAACATCGGCCGAGTCTCGTGCGGAGACTTCGCGTTGGATCGGCAGTCTGCGATTATCCTGCCTATTGATCAGGCTTCGGTCGATTTGGTCTATGGCCACCCTGCTGCTGAGAAGCATGATCTGGTCGAACGAATCGAAAGCCGCCGCACACTGCCAAGGCACTCGGGATGGGCAATGACCAGTACGATTTAATCACTGTGCCGTAATTTCTTCAGAGCAGAAACAAATCGACCTCAGGCGACGCGGGTTCGTCTGAGGCCGTTGCTTTGAGGAATGCATCGGTGATGCTCAAAGCATCGAAGATTTTCGGATTGGTTTAACTTGGAAAATCGGCATTCGACTCATACATAATTTATTGAGGCCGAAGTTTTTGTTGGCTGTCACCAATGGTTGCTTTTGAAAATGGTTGGATTACTTGACGAATACGGATGAATTGAGTACAGTCAATTAAGCAGAAAATGACCATTTCTGCTATTGCGCATGCAATGAAATTTTACACGGGGGGGGGTAACAGCCCTCTCCGGTGTTGAGAAATCAGCACTTTCTTTCTGACGAACTTCGTGTTTCGAGTCTTTGGACTTGGATGCGAAGTTTTTTTATTTCTCTCCAGCTTCAAAGACGCCAGCTTGGAGAGAATTTATGCAAAAAGGAAAACTGACGCCATTGGCGCTGGCTCTCGGATTCGCGGCGACAGCCAATGGTTTCGCTGCAGAAGTTACAGGTCCTTCTATTCTTGTCAGTCGTGCGTTTGATGACGATACCATTTACACGGTGACAGATAATGTTGCCGTGATCCGTTCTGATTACACCAATCCCGTAGAAATTACGATTGCTGCAGGGAAAACGCTGACGCTGAAAAACACCTTCGTTAATCCGCAGACCAAGATTCTGGATGGCAGCAATCGCGGAGGCTTGATTTTCACGGGAGGCAATCTGATCTTGCGGCTGGATGACGCCGGCACAGACTCCGGCCCCGGACAATGCTTCTTGCGTGCTACAAATGGCGCCGCCACGACGGGGACAACGACCTTTAATACGAACAGTGCTGTTGTCATGGAAGGCAGTGTGCCTCAAGGCTTGGAATTCCATGGAGATATTAATTTTAAAAACGGTTTTGTGATGAACATTGACCGTTCCGCTGGTGATGCCGCACGCAGCATTACCGCAGTTCTCGGTCAACTTGGCGGCACGCTCACCACAACCTCAGCCGATATCAACATTACGGCTGGGAAGAATGACACTTCAATCACTGGCATCGAATTTGGGTACGGAGGAAATCTGAATGCCGCCTCCCTGAATTTGCAGCTCAACGGCAGCAATGCGCAAAGCCTGAAAGTGGTGAGGGGCATAAACATCTGGGACCATAAAGATTATCCGCATTACAACCAATATGGAAAAGACATCACGATAGCGGGACCGGTAACGATTACGCTCCAAGATGTTCCTAGCGCTAGTTCTTATGCGCTCATACTTACCGCAAAGCGCGACTATTCTTTTGTCGGGCCAACGAAGCTCACAGTGAACACTTCGAATCGAGGGTACGGTTTAGTCACGAATCGAAAAGTGGATTTCACTGATGATCTGACGATGGATTTCAGTGGGAACAATTATTCTTGGGGTATTTTTGCGAATGCTGCGGGTCAAGTGACGGCGAAAACTGCCTCCATCAATATGCAAGACGGCAATTCACATGCGATTTGGCTCAAAGATAACGCTTCTGTCGCTATTGCGGAAGCGTTAAAAACGAATGCACATTACGCCATGGTTGGCCAAGGAGAATCGACCATTGATGTACAAAAGGACTTCATCACCACAGCGAGATCTTGTTTATCAGTTCAAGACAAAGCGAAGATCTTCATAAATAGTTCAGGCAGAGGCAAAGTTCAATTTTCTGGCTTTACCGAAATGGACGATAAATCTGAAGGTCAGATTGTGCTCAATGTCGGTTCTGGCAGTGTTGACGAAAATTCTTACTGGAACGTCACTGATCGCTCAACCCTCACCAATCTTGCAGTGGCTTCGAAGGCATCACTCAATTTCCTTCTGACTGCCGATGTGCTTTCCTCACTGGCCGATGATGAGGCCATTGTTTTAGTGACAGGGACGACTCCAGTACTGCTGCATTCTGCAGCTTCTGCTTCTGGTGCGAGCCCGATTACGCTTTCAGGCACGGGACTTAAGCTCAACGCAGGCGATGAAGTGCGTCTGATTAAGAGCAGCGCAGGCATTGCGCTGGATAAAGCCGACAATCGCCTCGCTGCGGGATCTTCTCTGGACGAACTCAAAGGCAATCTTAATGTGGAGCACATTGCTTCCTTGTCTCGAGTTCAGGAGACGGAATTAACAAAAGACGATTACGATCTCAAGATGAAGTCGGAAAACATGCTTGTCGCCACGATCAAGGCAAAGCGGCCGAGCGTCGACAAGGTGAATGACCAGACGAACGCGCTGATGCAGTCGAGTATTGCATCGGCCGCAACGATGTATGCGGCCGACGAGCTCTTGATTGACTCCACGATGAAGTCCCGTAATGGTGTGCGTCAGACGGGACCGTTTGCCGCAGCAAGAGTCGGTAAGTATAACTTGGACGTTCGCGGTGATCTTGAAACCAATGTGATTTCGGGATTGCTGGGGTATGCCGTCAATCTGCAGGGTTCCGAAATCGGCGCATTTGTCGAAATGGGTCACGGGACCTATGACACCAAAACGGCTGCAGCTTCTCCGCTGGGAAAGATCCGGGGGGACGGCAAGCACAATTACGTTGGGCTGGGCGTTTATGGGCACTACACCACGCCTTGGGAATGGCTTCACTTCACTGGCTACGTGAAGGGCGGTTGGCTTCGCAATGAGTTCTCCGCGCCTATTGCCGGCGTTTCGGTAGATTTTGACCGTACGAGCAATTATTGGGGCGCTCATTTAGGTATGTACGGTGAAGTCCAAGCTGCAGAGAAGATCAAGAACAGAACGTTCCTGAATTACTTCTACGACGGCCGTGAGAGCGAGTCGTATGAGGCTTCAGGGTCTTCGGCGGTTGCCGGAGCTAGGTTCCACTTTGACGCTCTGAATGTTCATCGCGTACAGGCCGGCAGTCTTTTTGAATATCAGCATTCCTCGGCTCTGCGGCCTTACGCTGCCGTCACCTATGAGTATGCCTTTAAGGCCGATGCTGAGGGGAGTGCACGGGATCACATTGGGACTCTGGCCATGAACGGAACGGATCTGGAAGGCAGTACCGGCATACTGTCGTTGGGATGGACTTTCATGAATAGAGCCAAGACCTTTGAATTTGATGGCGGCGTCAATGGCTATGTGGGTGTGCGTAAAGGTGTGAGCGCGCAGCTGCAGGCCGCCTGGAAGTTCTAAACGTTATCGTCTGAGAATCGGTACGCTGCGGCCCAAGCAGCGTACCTTCCCCGATGATTTTTGGATCTGCTCTAGTGAAGCCTGCGTTCGAGGTAACGAGAGCTTATGCCTCAGTTTGAGGTGCGCAGAAACGAACGGATACCTCTGGAGAGCTCTTCGACCGCGTTTTCGAGCTGAACCTCAGAAAAGCCCGCGAAACCGAGGATCAGACCGTACTCTTTGGGCGCATCGGCAAAGCAGGGCGAAAGAGCGCGTGTCTCGAGGCGGTGTTCCCGACGCAGGTAGTCCGCAAGATGCACGTCGTCGAGCGCTTTTTCAAAACAAAAGCACAGGTGCGTGCCTTGGTTGTCGATCGTGAGGTGACCAATGTCGCCAAGAAAGCGGCCGATAGCGCGGATGGCTGCGTTGCGCCGCTTGGCATAGAGCACTTTCAGACGCCGCACATGTGCGTCGTAAAAACCTCCGCTGATGAATTCGGTGAGAATGGTTTGGTGCACTTCGGACTCATGTCGGTCTGATAAGAGCTTGGCGCCCTCGAAGGCCTTCGCTGCACTTTTGGGGGCAACCAAGTACCCGAGGCCGAAGCCCGGGTAGATCATTTTCGAAAAGCTGCCGAGGTACACCACGGAAGATTGAATCTCTGCGATAGCAGCGAGCGCCGCCGTTGGTGAGCCGGCGTAAGAGAGTTCATTGTCGTAGTCGTCCTCTATGATCCAAGCCTTGTGCGCTGATGCCCAGCGGATTAGTGCCTCTCTTCGCTGCCGCGACATGAGCATTCCGAGCGGGTACTGGTGACTCGGCGTGACCAAAACGCCTCGGACTTCAGGGAAAGCAGAAAGCTGCTCGACGCAGAGCCCTTCAGCGTCAACGGGTACAGGTGCCGGACGAAGGCCCCAGTAGCGAAGTGTGCTGCGGTGGACTTCAAAGCCTGGGTCTTCGTGCGCGACGGCATCACCAGGATTAAAGAGAATTTGCGCGCACAGCGCGAGGCCTTGCTGAATACCCGAGGTAATGATGATCTGTTCGGGCTCACAGGAAATCCCTCGAGCAGAGCGCAGATGATCTGCTAGTACGCGGCGAAAAGGCCCCCAGCCTCCCGGATGGCAGTAGCTGTTGTGCATCCAGGGACTTTTAGAGATGCGCGCAACAATCTGAGTCCATTTTTTCCCCGGCAGGCTGTCGTAGTCTGGTGCGGCAACCGCCAGTGGTTCTTCGGTCTGAACATGGAACTGCGCAGCGCAGAGCGCCAGTTGCGCGCGTTCTGAGAGTTCTGGAAGACCGGAGGCCTCTATAGGCGGCCTGCCTGTGCGGGGGTCCCTCCGTTCACGCAGCGGCAGATGCTCCGCAACGCACGTGCCGCTGCCCACTCTGGCATCGCACCATCCTTCATCTACTAAACGTTTGTAGGCGGCCGTTACGGTATTGCGCGAGATGCCGAGGCATTCGGCCAGAATGCGCGAGGCAGGCAGCCTGTCGCCGGGTTGGAGCCGGTGTCTGATCTCCTCCTGCAGGGCCTTAGTGAGCTGCTCATTAAGCGGCACGACTGAAGTCTGATCGAGTTTAATGGAGAACGGATGGGGCGTCATGGAGAGACCTCTAGTGCAGCGTAGCTGTGCAGACCCGCAAAGAAAATGTTAACGCCGACGTAAGTGAAGATCAGTACGGCGAAAGCCGCAAGTGTCGCTGCGGCGAGTTTTCGCGGGGGAAGTTCGCGGCGGTGATCAAAATGAAGAATAGCGAGGAAGGCGCACCAGGTGATGAATGCCCAGGTCTCTTTGGGATCCCACGCCCAAAAGCGTCCCCAGGAGTGATGCGCCCAGATTGAACCGAAGAAGAGGCCCCCGATCGTGAAGATTACGAGTCCGAGGAGGTTCAGACGGTGGATGAGCGGTGCAGCTGTTTCCGGAGCGGCGCCGCCGCAGAGAAGTGCGGCTCCGGCGCAGGCAGAAAGGCCAAAGAGTGCGTAGGCTGTAAAGGAAAGCGTGACATGTGCAACCAGCCAATAGCTTTGAAGGGCGGGCAAAAAGAGCACTGGAGCAGTCGGCACCGCATAAAGATTCAATGCCAGCAGCACAATGCCGCTCAGCATGATGCCTCCGCCGAAAAGCTGCGGGCTGCGGCGGACGGAGGAACATGCGGCGGACACCAATGCAGTGAGAAAGGCGCAAAAGACTGCCGACTCATAGAAAGTGGCGGTCGGAAAGGAGAGAAACCAGTCCGTATTCATCTGCCACATGTACCAACGCCACCGATCCAGAAGTCCCCAGCCGAGGCCAATTAAAGCAAGAAGCGCTGCGGCAAGACTGAAAACGCGAAGTGCTTTGCCTCCGGATGAAAGCCGCTGGCGTGAATTGGGCTGAGTCTGAGCCGCACTTGCCGGAACCCTCCGAGCCGTAAATGCAAGCGAGAGCCAGGACAGCAGGGCGCCGATGACCAAACCGGTTCCAGACAGGGTGAAGAGTTCTTCAATATTCATGGCTGGCCTCGGAAAAAGATCGTGAACCGAAAGTGATGAAGGTGTAGAGCAGCAGGCTCAGTCCGGCGACAAGACCGCCGGCATAGAAAAGCCAGGCAAAGGGTGTTTTGGCAACGGAAAGAACGGTGTATTCGAGGTTTTTGAAGTCGCCGACTTCGATGACGAGATCGTCTTCGATCCATTTCGCGTTCTGATACGGCATCACCCAGTGGCTCAGATCTTCTCCGGAAGGTCTGACAAGCCGAATAAGATACCCGGGATTGCGCATCTGATCGGCGTCGATGGTTTGGGGACGTCCTTTGACAAAAGTGATGGTCGGCGAAAAGTCTTCGATAAGGAGGAATGTGCCGTCGGTGAGCTGGATCGGTTCGCCAATGGCGATGAGGTAACTCATCTCGCGGTCACGAACGGCAGCTTTCACTTCCACGGCGCTGTCTTTTCGAGGTGCAAGGCCGCAGTCCTGCTGATAAAACGTGACGCCTTGATAGGATTGGGGACTGTTCACCGCCAGAAGCAGGCTTGAGGCGGAAACAGTGTCATCCCGCGATGAAGAGAACCGAATGGTTGAGGCATAACGTTCGGGGCGCGTAGTGCCGGGATAGACATCGAGTTTGAAATTAAGGCATTCGACCAAGAAGCCCAGAGGCCGCTCGTTGCCCGCATCGTCAAACCAGGTGGCTGCGCTCTCGCCCTCACGAATGTAGACGAAGCCCTTGAAGCCTAGGGCAAAGTCCAATCCCATGCTGACCACCATCGCCAGCAGTCCGGCATGAAGACCGATCATTGCCAGCGATTGCCGCGTGAAGGGCGCTCGAGTGCGGCGGATCAGGTAGAGGACCAGTGAGAGGGCTGCCGCGGTGCTGCCGACGATCTTCAGTACGGCCAGAATGTCAGCGATATACGGCCGGTACGCAAAGTTCCTAAGGGTCTCCATCCCGGAAGACCCAACCAAAAGGACTCCGCCGATGAAAGCAAGCAGTACGCTCAAAGGGATGCAGCGCAGGTTGGTGAAGAGATGGGACATGGCAAAAGCGTGCAGGAATAGAGGCTGGAGAACCTCAGCTGGGACCAGTCTATGAAGCCATTTCCGCTGGCGCAGAGCCAATTGGAGACCTTTTGATGGTGCCAATATGAAGGAGGTATCCAAATCTCTAATGAATTGGATGGCAGGGGATAAGCTCTTGTGGGTAGATCCGCAAGGCAAGGAGGCGTATTGCCGCGAATCATTTTTTTCCCTTTGCAGCTTTGAGCTGAGCGTCACCTAAATGATGAAATCTCCTAACCGCTTGCCAGCAGCGCTGCGCCGCTGCCAGAGATACGGCATTCCTGCAGCATTCATCTTTGCGCTTATGTTTCATGGCTTGCTGCCTTCCGGCGGATGGTGCTTCGAAGTACGTGAACTGCTGACCTGGACGGGACAGGCGTTTATTTGGGGATTGACTTTGGCGGCTCCTCTTTTAGTTGTGGCATCGACGTCGACTGCTGTCGGCGGGATTCAAAGCAGCGGGTTTGGCCGAGTCGGGCGCGTTTTTCTGGCCTTTATACTCTCAACGTTCCTCTGCGCAATGGCGGGAGCGCTGGCCGCTGGAAGCGTCGAAATGACCTATCCTGATCTGAGCGCAGAACTGGGGGTGCGGCAGGATCCGACAGCGGCTGCGGGGTGGAGTCAGATGCTGCCGGTTTTGCCGGTGATGCCGAAACTGCTGATGCCTGGCGCAGTTGCGGCAGCGCTGGGAACCGGTCTGCTGCTGCGCTGGGCGGGTTCTCAAAACGTGCGCGTTCTCGTCGAATCCGCAGGCATACGACTGATGGCTGCTTTGCGCTGCTATCTGAAGCTGCTTCCGGCGGCGGTCTTCTGTCTGACAGTGGCGGCACTCACTCGCGGAGGATTTTCTTCATTAGGACAATTCGGCGCTGTCGCGCTTTTAGTGTCGGGCGTCACGATTACCGGTCTGTTGGTTATTAATCCCATTGTCTACAAATTATTTGTACGACGCCCCGTGCGCGGTGTACTGCTTGATCTTCTGGAGCACAGCGCCTACCCGGCGTTTCTCTCGCGAAGCTCGCTCGCAAACATTCCAATGAACCTTGCGTTCTGCCGGCGTTACGGGGTGCCTGACAAAGTCGCGTCGATCACGATTCCTCTGGGCGCTGCCTTTAACATGCCAGGCGCCGCCGTGACGCTTTCCGTCTATGTGAGCCTTGCACTTATCGGAACAGGCATGGGCGATTGGGGAACGTTGGCAGCGGCCGCAATATGCTCGGCGCTTTTTTCCATGGCGGCAGCCGGCATCCCGAACGGTTCGTCCGTTCTGTTGCCGACGCTTCTCGGTCTCTTTGGGTGCGGTGATTCAACTGCTGCGGTGATGACGGCATATTTTGTGATCTCTGTTCTGCAGGATTCTGTCGGCACTGCACTCAATTCCTCTTCGGATGCGTTCCTTACAGTGGCCTCGGCGGGCGGACACTCTAAGGCGGATAGGGCGGCAAACCTTATGCGAAACTGAAGTGGCTCTGCCATTGAGCAGGAAAGTGGCTCCGAAAACTGGCTGAGCGACGGGAAGAATCTCCCTCATCAAGACTGCACCGCTTTGACCGCGGTGCAGCACCTCAAAGGAGATCCATCCATGCACCCTCAAAAAACAACACGCATAACCATGCTGATTGCTGCGGCCTTAATCAGCTTGCCGACGGCCGCATCAGCTCTCGGAACCGGCCGTGCCGCCGGTACGCCCCTTACGCCGCCCGCTCAGGCGCTCGATGCGCAGACCTGTCTGTCATGCCATACCACCATCAGCAAGCTTCACACCCGCGGAGCACACAAGGACGTTAACTGCGGGTCGTGCCATACGGTGAAGGCTGAACACTTTTCTAAGCCCTCCGCTGCGAACCGTCCGACGACGCGCTTTGACTACGAATCTTGCTCTCAATGCCACACCTCGGAACATCAGGACCTGATGAATCCGAAATACCATTATGCGTGGGCAAAAATGGGCGGGAATCCCGCCTACTCGTTCATCCGTGATCAGGACGACGGTTGGCCGCGGTCGCTGCAGTACCGCTTCCCTCGTTTCCATTCAAGCCTGATGGCCGATTTTGTGGCGAACCGCGCGAACGGACGCTTCCAGTACGATGACAAGACGGGGCAGGGGAAACCTCAAGAAAAGCACTGGGATGTCATCAAGGACATGCATCCGGAAAACGGCGATCAGATGATGGGCGACGTTATCGGCATCGGCTGGCGTCCGCACAAGGGGCGTGAAGGACAGCAAGACTCCCGCTGCCTGCTTTGCAAAACGTCCGAGACCATGATGGAGTACTCATACGATCTGATGTCGGCGAATCCCAAGGGTTATGACTTTTCAAGTCCGGTGGTCCCGATGCTGAAAAAGATTCAGACGGGCTTCAACTGCAATTTCTGCCATGACCCGCATTCCGCCGAGCCCCGCATCATTTTTGCGCCCTTGATCGAATCCATGACCGGCGAAAACGGCAGGGAGAACTTCTATCAGAAGACCGTCGGCAGCAAAGCCTCCACTCCGATTGAGGTCGTCGACATGGGTTTGCGCGGCTTCACACGGAAGATCGGCATTCTGAAGGACTACAACGCTAATTTCCAATGCGGTCAATGTCACAACGCTGCGAATCGCTATCTGACTTACAAATGGCTCAAGGACGATAAGCCGGTTAGACCGGAGGACCTGCAGAAGGCCGGCGTAAGCCCCTACGCGACGGAGTTTTTTAAGGATCCCCTCGAATCCTGGGCCTGGTTCAAGGCGAAGGGATGGCACCAAGGCGTCAACGGCACGACCGGTGTCCATTACGTCAATGGATCGGATCATCCGCATGTTGAAATCATGCTTCAGAGCAAGCACGGTCAGGCCGGGGTGACCTGTACGGACTGTCACTTCGCCCGCAAAGCGGACGGCAAGGCAGAACATCAGCCCAGTCTCGTGAAGCTCAAGGTTGAGAACACCTGTATGCGCAGTGCCTGCCATGGTCCGGGCTCAAAGAGCAATTGGACCGATCCGGGACAGGCGCTTTATACGATTGAAGCGATTCAGCAGGAATACCGCATCCGTGTGCAGAAGATGGAGATGGCTGCTAAAGACGCACAGCGGATCTTCATGAAGCTCAAGGCGGGCGAGGCGAGTCTTCCGCAAGAGGTTAAGGAGAAGCTGGAAACGGCCTATGAGAAATACCTCTCCGCACGAGATTGGTACCTTACCGACCTTTCTTCCGGTTTCCATGATCCCGAAGGATTTAACCGCACGGTCTCCGTGGTGACATGGGAGCTGCGCAAAACGAACGCAGCGGCGCAGGGTGCTCTGAAGAAAACGCCGGTCAAGCAATAGAATCCGTCGTTTTTTCAAAACTAGGGGCGAACATGGCACGAGGGGCCAGAGCCTTTTGGCTCCTCGGTGCGGCAATGAATAATGCCTCAATAAACATCAAAGAAAAAAGAGCCCATGAAGACAGCAAGTCTTCATGGGCAGTCAAGTCCCGTGCGCAGACCTCGCGTTTGGATCGGCAGGTCTGCGCTTCGGATAAAGAGAGATCAATCAGCTATTAGTCGCGGAAGGCCTTCAGAATCTGACGGCCGGCGATGTAGATCATGATTTCGTCGGTGCCGCCGCCGATGCGTTCGCAGCGGACGTCGCGCCACAGACGCGAGACGCGGGCATCGTTGGTGTAGCCGAGGCCGCCCATGATCTGGATGGCGTCGTCGATCACTTCGAGGGCCGTGCGGGCGCAGTAGAGCTTGGCGAGCGCGGCGGTTTCACGCATGGATTCCTTGCGGTCGGCCTGAACGGCGCAGCTCAGGACGAGGTGGCGCATGTTCATGCACTTAACCTTCATCAGCGCGAGCTTTTCCTGAATCATCTGGTTGAAGCCGATGGGCTTGCCGAAAGCAATGCGCTGATTGGCGTAGCGGGCGGCGTCTTCAAAGGCGCATTCCGCAAAGCCCGTGCAGCGCGAGGCGTTGATCAGGCGTTCCATTTCGAAGTTGTACATGACGTTGAGGAAGCCCTTGCCTTCTTCGCCGACCATGTCTTTTTCTTCAACGACGACATTGTCGAGATACACCTCGCAGGTGCTCACGAGATGCCAGCCGATCTTGTGGAGCGGGTTGATCTTGACGCCGGGGGCCTTGGCATCGACCCAGAAGAGCGAGAAGGCGAGCTTGGGATCTTCGCACTTCGGATCGCGGGCGAGAACGAGCATGTAGGGATATTCGGCAGCGCCCGTGATGAAGGTCTTCTGACCGTTGATCACGATCTTGCCGTCTTTGCGTTCCCAGGTCGTGGTCGCGGCGTTGTTGTCCGAACCAGCGCCCGGCTCCGTCAGGGCGAGGGAGTAGGCGGGGTCGCCCGTGGTGGACGTGCTTTCGGCCGTGAGGCGAAGCTGCTCGGGCGAGCCAAAGTGGATCATCGAGTGCATGCACTGGCCGTTGGTCATCAGGAAGGCCGGTGCGCCGCACTTGGCGATTTCCATAATGGCGAGCATCTGCGTGACGTAGTCGGCCGGGATGCCGCCGTGCTCTTCCGGAACGCCCAGGAGCGAAATGCCGTTTTCGGCGAGGGCCTTCACGAATTCACGCGGATACTTGCCTTCTTCGTCATGCGTGCGGAAATATTCTTCCGGGAATTCGTTGTTGATGAGTTCGCGGATGCTCGAAAGAAGGAGCTCCTGCTCTTCGGTCATGGTGAAATCGATTGCCATGATGCGTATTCCTTGAGTAATGAATTCGAAAAAGAGTTATTCGCCGTCGGGGAGCTTGAAGCCCATCACTGCGTCCGTGAAGAGGCACGGATCCATCGTCTTGAGGTTTTCGTCGATGATCGGACGGAAGGCCATCTTCGAGCAGACATCGCGTTCGATATCCACGCCCGGAGCGACTTCGATCAAGTGCAGACCGTCTTCCTTGAGCGTGAAGACAGCGCGTTCGGTGATGTAGCGGACATCGAGACCGCGTTCGAGAGCGACCTTGCCGCTGAACGTGATTTCGGGGAGGCTTTCGACGAACTTCGTGACGCGGCCTTCCTGGGTGATGCGCAGGCTGCCTTCGCCCACTTCAGTCTTCAGACCGCCCGCGGTCAGCGTGCCGCAGAAGACGATCTTGCGCGACGTGGCGGAAATGTCGATGAAGCCGCCCGTACCCATGATCTTGCCGTTGAACTTGTGGACGTTCACGTTGCCGTGCTGGTCGACTTCAGCAAAGGAGAGGTAGCAGACGTCAAGGCCGCCCCCGTGGTAGAAGTCGAACTGCGCGGTCATGTCGAGGATGGCGCGGGTATTCACGTTGGCGCCGAAAGCGACGCCCTGCGTGGTGATGCCGCCGATCGGACCGGTTTCGACCGTCAGCACGAAGTCTTCGTCGCAGCCTTCTTCGCGGGCGACGAGACCAATGCCGTCAGCAATACCGACGCCCACGTTGCCGATGGCGCCCTTCTTCATTTCATAAAGTGCGCGGCGGGCGACAACCTTGCGCTGGTTGAGCGGGATCTTGACGCGTTCGCTGTCGTCGAGCGTGAAGTCGCCCGAGATGAAGCGGTTGACCGGCGCGCCGCCGTAGAGCTGCGTCTGGGCGGGATCAACGACCACGATGTCAACGAGGTAGCCCGGAATGCGGACAGCCTTCGGGTGGAGCGTAGCCTTCTTCACCATTTTCTGAACCTGCATCATCACGATGCCGCCGTTGTTGTGGACGGCTTCGGCGATGACAAGGGCGTCGAGGTACATCACTTCGTCTTCGAAGGTGGCGTAGCCTTCGCTGTCGCAGGTCGTGGCGCGGATGAAGGCCACATTAGGCGCGACGGTCTTGTAGTAGAGGTATTCCTTGCCTTCGAGATTTACGAGGCTGATCAGGTCCTCTTTGGTGATGTCGTTTAACTTGCCGCCCTGGTTGCGCGGGTCAACGAAGGTGCCCAGACCGATTTCACTCAGAATGCCGGGCTGATGGGCGGCCGAAGCGCGCAGCATCTGCGTGAGGACGCCCTGGGGGTAGTTGTAGGCAAAAATCTTATTTTGTTCGGCCAGTTCGGAGATGCGCGGAGACTGACCCCAGTGGCCGCAGAGCGCCCACTTGACGAGGCCTTCCTGAGCGATCGGACTGATGCCGCGTTCAGCGCGGTCGCCGAGCCCCGTCGGGCTGATGATGCCGATGTTCTTCGGCGTCTGCGTGGTCTTATAGCGTTCAGCAAGGGCTTCAATGAGCTTCGTGGCTTCAAGGATGCCGCCGCCGGCGCCGAGGACGCAGAGGGTGGATTCATCGGGAATGTACTTGACAGCTTCTTCGGCCGTGAGAACGGGAACTCGGCCGTTGATGCGCTTCGGGCGTGCAAACGTCATGGGGGATGTCTCCGGAGTGACCGCGCGTGGCGTAAGCAGCGCGGCA
>UMGR01037760.1_pt1 | contig 19186 bp, 10 predicted proteins | sample 1965321 | NCBI WGS metagenome assembly UMGR01 (sample SAMEA4836077, study PRJEB28245) | human gut metagenome | biome: gut microbiome; material: fecal sample | place: Denmark | collected 2008 | reverse complement strand
CACTAGATCCTAAGTCTAGCGCGTCTGCCAATTCCGCCACATCTGCAAACAACATAATAGATTATATCAGATACACATACATTTGTCAACACTTTTTTTAAAAAAATTTTTATGAAAATATTTTTCAGATAAAAATTTTAGTGAAATTGTAAAAAAGGACTGTACAAAATTTAATTGTTATAGTATAATTATGTTATTAATGATTAGCGATCATCAAGCTAAGAGAGAGGAGAAAAGAAAATGGAGAAAAGAAAAAAATTGCTGTCTGCGATACTTTCTGTATCAATGATTGCAAGTGCGTTCACTGCCTTGCCTTTATCAGCAAGTGCAGAGGGTGAACAAAATTCCGGTGAAGAAGTTACTGCGACTGTTTCACCGAGTACAACGGCTGGAGTTACGACAACAGGTGAACCTGTTGCAACAGCGACAACTGAAGTTGAGTCTACAGACGAACCTGCTACAGCTGCAACTCCGGAGGCAACAGGAGTTGTTTACGAAGACCAAAAAATCAAAATTACAAATGCTAAAGCTGACAAAGTAACAATCGTAATTTCAAAGTATTACGATAACAAAACTTTAGCAGGCGTAGAACTAAAGGAAAATGTTACACTTGAAAACGGTAGCGGTGAAGTTGCTTACGATTTACAAGGTAAAGCAGCTAAAATTATGGTTTGGGATGATATAAAGACAATGACACCTTTATTTGCAACAACAAGTGTTGAAGGTACTGTTGATCCTGCACCTACTGTAAAGCCGACTGCACCTACAAGCCAGCCGGAAACAACACCGACGGCTGAGCCTACTGCAACACCGACAGTTAAGCCTACAGAAGTACCGAGAGAATATACAGAGATATATACTCAGGACTATGAAGATGTAGCAGATACATCTGCATTAAAGAATATTTGGGCATCAGCAAACTATGCAGACGGTATTACTTTGGGTACAGATAATACTAAATATGCACAGTACACTGACGCAGATAAGAATACAAGAAGTGCAACATCGGCATTTGATGTTGATTTGTCTTCTCAAAATAAGTATGCGGTAGAATTTGACCTTGCATTAACTAAGTCAAGCAAAGATGATGTACAATTTGTTGTAGCATCAGGAACTATGCCGACTGCAAACACAGGTATGACTTCAAATTATATCTTCAAGATAAATATGGCAGGTAATTCTAATAACTGTAAGATTAATGACGTTGACGCGGCAACCGTAACTCTTACAGACGCAGCTTGGTACCACTATACAATATTGGTTGACAAGAACGAAGGCTTGGCAACTGTCAATATCACAGATAAGAGCGGTGAAAAGGTTGTAGACAAGTTGATTGTTCCTACAAACGGCGTTAATGATAAGATTACAGGTATCTTATTCTTGTCAGGACGTTATCAGAGTGTTATGAAGTTGGATAACATTGTTGTTCGTACAACAGATAAGTATGATGAGTTTGGTCAAAAGGCAGAAGAAACTCTATCAAAAGTTGAATTTGCTTCTGAACTTAATACTACAATTAACCAGCCTAATGAAGGCGAGCCTGTACATAAGCCTATTGCAATTAAGGCAACAGGTATATATGGCGGCGACCTAACAAACAAGGAAGGTCTTAATGTAGAATGGACAGTTACAGGTCTTGATAAAGAAGACGGCTATATTTCACTTACAAAGGCAGAAGGTACAGGTGAGGGTACTGACGGTGAAAGCCCTAACGGAAATACCACTGCTTACTTCAATGTAAGAAACGGTGTTTCAAACTGGTTCGGTAAGGTTACTGCAAAGGTAACATATCTTGATGAATCATTTGAAATATCTACTCCGTTTGCCGTAATCGGTGCGAGCGGTTCAACTAATATAGCTCCGGATGCCGGTTATCCTGAAAACATGAGTTCATATGACGATTCTCTTGTAGGATACACAGCTACATCAAATACAATCAATTCAAAGGATCTTGTTCTTAACGGCTGGTCAATATACGGTTCAAACGGTGTAAGAACTCTAACACTTAAGAAGGATGAAGATAATACAAAGTATCTTCAATTTGCATCAAACGGTGGCGGCGGTTCAACTGTCGGTGTATATCAACTTGCAGAACAAGCGTCACAATATATCGTTGATATGAAGGTTAGATTTACAGGCGGTGCAATGGCATTCGGTCACTACGGTAATACACCGAATAATGCAACTAATAATCCTAACTGGACAGTATCATACGGAAGTGGTGCTTTGACGGTTGGCACTCAGTCAATTCCAGGTGTCAACAGTGAAGATTGGTACAGAGTAATTGTTTCTGCAGATGAAAGCGTAGGAACTTACTGGGTTAAGGTATATAATGACGCAGGTACTCTTGTAGGCGAAACAACAGCTGAAGCTATGAGTTCTACATATACAGAAACACAGAAATATTTCTGTTTCCAAGGTACATATCCTGTAGATTTGGCAAGCTTCAAAATTTACACACCTACAGCCTCAACAATGACTGTAAATACTGAGGCAGAAACTATCCAGGTTCCTGAAACAGGTGCAAACAGTGCAACAGCAGAATTAACTGCTATAGTTAAGGATACAGACGGATATAATATCTCAGGTGCCGTTACTTGGTCACTTGCTGATGAATACACAGGTGTAAGCATTGCAAGCAAGGATGCTCAGACAGCAACTTTGACAGTAACAGACGAGGCGGCTGCCGGAACTGTTACAGTAGTTGCAACTTACGGTTCAAAGAGAGTTGAAAAAGAAATTTCTCTATCAACAACAGGTAATGCAATCGCATTTACAAAGTCGTCTTCAAGCATAACAATTCCGTTTGAGGGCTCTGATGCCGTAACAGGTAACTTCGCGGCAGAAGTAAGAGACAAGGCAGGTCAACCTGTTGAGGGTGCAAACGTAACTCTATCACTTGTTGATGCTGCAGGCACACCGGTGACAAATGCGAAGGGAATTACATTCGATGCAACAACAGGCGTTTTGACAGTTCAGGCAGGTGCAGTATCAAAGGTTCTTTATGTTAAGGCGGTTGCAACTGTAGGTGACGAAACTTTGACATCAAGAGTTAAGGTTAATGTACACGGTTTGTCATTTGCATTCGGAAGTAATGATCCGTCAGACGACAGCTTTACAAAGGTAACAGCAGCTGACGCATATTCAGATAAAATTGGTTACGGTTTTGATGATACATCAGTAGTAACAAGTGAAGAATCAGATGTAAAGGGTACTGCGGCATACAGATTTAAGGCTAAAGTTCCTAACGGTAACTATGTTGTTAAGGTTACAACTTCATCTGCAACAATGACTTCTGAAGTAGTTGAAGGAGTTGCGGCAACAACAGGAATTACAAAGACAGGTACACAATTTAATGTAGCAGTTTGCGACGGTGTACTTGACCTTACATTTGAAAGCGGTTCAACATTGTCAGATTTGACAATTACACAAGCTGCAGCTAAGGCAGCACTTGCTAAACCGGCAGTATATGCTATCGGTGACTCAACAACAAATAATAATGCATCAGGTAACATTTCATGGGGTAACCGTGTAGGTAATGGTGTAGCAGTTCCTGATACATTCTCATCATTCAGCAATAACGGTATGGCAGGACGTGATTCTGTAAACTTCTATAACCAAGGCAGAGTTGAGACAGTTCTGTTGAGCGTTTGCCCTGGTGACTATGTAACTGTTAATATGGGTATCAACTCAAAAGAGGCAGGTGAATCTGCATCATACTACACATTGCTTAATAACTACTATGTAGAAGGTATTATTCAACGTGGTGCTATTCCTGTAATTGTTACAGCTACACCGCTTGGATTCAGTAGTTCACAGTATCCGTATAATGCATCAACAGGTAAGTTTACAGTAAATCGTGGTACAGGTGCTTATAACGGTGATTTAAGAAAGATTGCTCAATCACATAATTTGAACATTATTGAATTGGGTTACTATTTTGAAGATTACTTTAATAGTCTAACAGCTGAAGATGTTGCAGCTTATAACGCTGAAAACGGAACAAGCTTTACATCACAAGTTGAACTTGTAAAGAGCTGGTATGGTGACCACAACCACTATAAACAGTATCTTGCTGATAAGATTGGTTCATATATCCTTGACAGTGTGTCGAAGATTGCAGGCGGAAGTACAGACTTCAACCAGGCAAATGATACACACATCAATGAACAATAATCAACTTAAAAGAACTTCCCGAACGGGAAGTTCTTTTTTTGTGCCTGCTTCCATATACATAAACTAAAAAGGAGATTTGGGTGTGAAAAAAATACTTTTAGTAGTTGTTATAATCATTTTTATTACGTTGCTTTTGCCACTTGCGATAGTTTGGCTAATCGGTGGCAGTGGAGAAGGGCAAAGTCCGATTGAGAGCGGAACGGTCAGTGTGTATGTGTCGGAAGAAGATTGTGTTAAAGATATGGATATTAATGAATATTTAAAATGCGTGGTGGCGGCGGAAATGCCTGCTGATTTTGAGGAAGAGGCATTAAAGGCACAAGCCGTTGCGGCAAGAACTTATCTGTACTCACATATTGCCGAAAAAGACAAAGGCAACATTGCCGAAAGTCACAACGGTGCGGTGATATGCACCGATTCAACGCACTGTCAGGCGTATATTTCGGAGGATAAGCGGAGAGAAAGCTGGGGTGCCGGTGCCGATGAAAATTGGAACAAAATAAGCACAGCGGTTGACGAAACTACAGGACAGATAATGACATACAACGATGAAATAATATCGGCGGTATTTCATTCAACTTCGTCGGGTATGACGGAATCGGCAGTTGACGTTTGGGGGGCGGACGTGCCGTATTTGCAAAGTGTTGCAAGTACGGGAGATGAAGAATCACCGAAGTATCACAGTGAATTGACATTGAGTGAACAGGAATTTAAAAATATTGCGGAAGAAAAAATTGACGGTGTGGATTGGAATAATGGACTTGTATCGAACATTAACCGCTCAAATGCAGGCGGTATTGTAACACTTGATGTAGGCGGAGTGAATATAAAAGGAACAGAATTTAGAAATATATTTTCACTGCGTTCCGCAAATGTTGAAATATCGCAAGAAAACGGCAATATAAAAATGAGCGTAAAAGGGTTCGGTCACGGCGTCGGTATGAGCCAGTATGGTGCAGATTACCTTGCGAGGCAGGGAAAGACATATGAGGAAATTTTAAAAACTTATTATACAGGTGTTGAAATAGAAAACAGGTAAAATTGCACAAAAAATGATACGAAAATTTGTGACTTAAAAAAAAATATGACTGTTTTTTATATTGAGAAATTCCGTAAAAAGTTATAAAATATTATTATAATTATTTTTGAGGGAGAGATTTAATAATGAACAGAAAAGTGATAAGTGCGGCGGTTGCAGTTGCAATGACCGCCACAATGGGCAGTTTTGCCTTACCGGCAAACGCCGCGGAAGTTAAAACTCCGCAATATCAAACAAACGCACGTCAAATGGAAAAGCTTAATCGTGGATTGATTGCTGTTAAGACAACGGCAGATACACGAGGTCAGGCAGTTAACGGTGTATATTTGAGTTGGAGATTGCTTGGTGACGAAAGTCTTGAAAATCAAGCATTCGATATTTATAAAAACGGTACAAAAATACATACAACAGGTGTACATGACGCTACAAACTGGATTGATACATCGGGTACTGCATCGGATAAATACAAGGTTGTAAAAGCGGGTGAGGACGCGTCTAAGGAAACAGAAGTTACACCTACTTCAAATAACAACTGTGCAAAGTCAAATGAAGTCGGAAATGGAAACAGTGAGAAAAATTCATTTACATATGTAGATATTCCTATTTCACGTCCTGATCCGGTAGAAAGAATGGGTGACGGCAAGACTTCAAATTATTACACGGTTGACAAAAACCACGAAGGCGGTGCGAATGACGCGTCTGTCGGCGATCTTGACGGTGACGGCGATTATGAAATTGTATTAAAGTGGGACCCGACAGACTCAAAAGACAGTGCCGGTGCGGATTTTACGGGTAATACATATATTGACGCATATAAGATTGATCCGAACAATGACGGTTATATGTGGCGTATTGATTTGGGTAAAAATGTTACATCAGGCGCACACTATACGCAATTCTTGGTGTATGACTTTGACGGTGACGGAAAGTCAGAAGTGGCAATGAAAACAGCACCCGGTACGGTTGACGGCACAGGTCATTACGTTACGGAAGTCGGTGATACTGACGAAATCAGAAATACCGACAATACAAAATCATATATAGGCACAAGCGGAAGATTAAAGGGTAAAAATCCGTTTACGCAGTATTTAACCATATTTGACGGCGAAACAGGTGCCGCACTTTATACAACGGACTATATTCCGTATGATGCGGCAGAAGATAAATATTGGGGCGATGGCAAGGCAAAGTATAACAGAAGTGAAAGATACCTTGCGGCAGTGGCTTATCTTGACGGTATTCATCCGAGTATCGTTATGTGCAGAGGTTATTATCACGACTCTGTAATTCGTGCATATACATGGGACGGTACTGAACTTACAATGCAGTGGGAGCATAAAGGTAAGAAGAGTGCAAGTTCAACGACACTGTACGGACAAGGAAATCATAATCTTTCTGTAGGCGATATTGACAATGACGGCAAGGACGAAATTGTTTACGGAAGTGCCGCACTTGATGATGACGGTAAAACAGTTCTCGGAAATACAGGTCTTGGACACGGTGACGCAATGCATATGAGCGACTTTAATAATGACGGCACTCAAGAAGTATTTTCGGTAAAAGAGGAGGAATTTAAAAAGTATGCCGAAGATTTAAGAGTCGCAAGCACAGGAAAGCATTTTTGGAGTTCCGGAAAACTGACTACATCAAGTGATAACGGACGTGGTGTTATGGATAACATTGATGATAGCTACGCAAAGGAACATTCAAATGCATTGGCGATAGGTTGGAGCAGCGGAATTGCGAATGCTCACGACTTGAACGGTGATGATGTTGCAGCAAAACCTGCGGGTGCGGGAAGCGGTACCTTTGATAATTTCCTTGTATATTGGGACGGCGATTTGAGCCGTGAGTTGCTTGACGCAAACATTATCCAAAAATATTATGCCGCAACAGGTACAACAAAGAGATTTTACGGTCCGTCAGACGGATACACACTTACAGGCGGTTCTACAAACAACTACTCAAAGAGAAATCCTTCGCTTGTTGCCGATATTTGGGGCGACTGGCGTGAAGAAATTATAATGCCGGTAAACAAAGGCTCGGCAACAGATCAGGCATATTTGAGAATATATACCTCAACAATGCCTACAGATTACAGAATTACAACATTAATGCACGACTGCCAATACAGATTGTCAGTTGCGTGGCAGAATGTCGGATATAACCAACCGACACACGCAAGTTATTATATAGGTTCTGTGGCACTTGCAACAGACGAAAGCGGCAATACACTTAACTATCTTGCACCGGCAGTGCCTTATACAAAGGTGACATATTCGGCACCGGAGCAAGTAGCGGTCACTGGAATGACTTTGGAGAAAAAGTCAATAGAAGTTGAAAAAGGCAAGACAGAAGCAATCAATGCTATTATCACACCTGAAAATGCGACAAGAAAGGGTATAACTTGGACTTCGTCCAATGCAAACGTGGCAACTGTTACAAACGGTGTTGTGAAAGGTATTTCAGCCGGAACTGCAACTATAACGGCAACAACCAAAGACGGTGGCTTTACAGATACTTGTGAAGTGACTGTTACGCAAAATGCAGTTACGGGCGTAAGAATTTCAGAGAAACTAATTGATTTGGGAATGGGTTACAAAAAGCAAATTACCGCAACGGTAATGCCTGATGACGCTACGGATAAGTCTGTAGAATGGACATCGGAAAATCCTGAAATCGCAACAGTTTCGGACAACGGTACAATCACAGGTAAAAGCTACGGCAGAACGGTTGTAACCGCGACTACCACAGACGGCGGATATACCGCAAAGTGTGTGGTAAGAGTTAAACCGATAGATGTAGTTGACGCAACGGGTAACAATGAGTTTGTATCGGAAAATACTGATGCAAACACTGCATTTACAGGAAGTGCCAACAGTGCGGTTATTTCGCAAACAGGTGCGACTGACGGTGCGGAGGCACATAAAGATTTTGAAGTTTATGACAGCGGTAAGGTTGAGCTTGAATACAGACTTACAACAGGCGGTGTAAAGGTTGACGGTTCAAATTGGAACTGGACAGGACATGAATATACAATGGGAATGAAACTTCTTGACAGTGAGGGCAACAACATTGTGAATATATATCAGCCGTATACCACAAAGGCTCAAGACTTGATGGCACAAACTTCTGCCGATTCTGCGGCAACTGCTGTAACTGCATCAGGTTCGGGTTGGTCAAACAGCGGTAACGTTGTAGGCAATATTCAAGGTAGTTCAAAGCGTTGGAAAGTAAAAGTCACATTGGATTATGATAATGATAACTGTACTGTAAAGGTTACAGGTACAGACGGAACATGGGGAAATGATGACGGCGTAATACAAAAAACATTTGCGCTAAAGGGTGCTAAATTCAAGACATTAAGTTTGTATACACAAAAAGACAGTGATTCGGCTACCTTAACGGCTTCGCCGAAAATTGAAAATCTTGTATACAGTAAGTCAACAACTGTTTCGGGTGTAACAGAAGAATTGTATAACAAAGGCGGAGATAGTAAGTTTACTGACAGTGATATAACAGATTGGACACAGACAGGCACAGATACGGCGACACTTACTTTAGACAGTGACAATAACCGTATTTTATACAATCCTGAAAAGCCAGGTGCTGAATACAGTGCAGAAAAGACTTTTGCCGTGAAAGATAATGCTATTGTAACTTATGATGTTGATTGGTATTTCGGAAGTGCAGTAGGCAGAGATGGTAACTTTGAATATCTTCAAATCGGTAATATTCGTCTTGGCTGGACAAACGGCTATAAGATGTTCCTAAGCACAGACGGCGGAGCAACATGGCTTGACAGCGACAGTGACGGCACAAATGACAGCATATTCAACGGTGCAAATCAAACATACACTAAGAATGTTAAAGTGACGGTTAATACTGCTACAGGTGTAGCATCACTTTGGTTTGACGGAACAAAAGTAGACGATTATACTACAGAAAACGCGGCAAATGCTGTTAAATTCGGATTTACTCGCGCCGGTGCGGCACCTAACTGGGCTGTTCCGAACGGTATCGACAGAATTAAAGTGTCACAATTTGTTCAAGGTGAAGAACCGCTTGAATTTTCAGAAGTGAAAGTAAGCGGAAAAGACGATAAGACTGCTACGGTAACATATGCGGTTGTTGATGAAGATGTTGATGACATTTCATTGATAGGTGCATTGTATGACAAGGACGGTAAACTTGTTGAAATCAAGACAGTTCCTGTTGCCAATGTTGAAAAAGGCAAATATTTGAACAGTGAAATTGTTTTTGAAAACAGTATCAAAGAAAAAAATTTGAAAGTATTTATGTGGAATTCGCTTGGCAGTATGACAGCACTTTGCGAAAATGCTCAATAACAAATTTAAAAACAAAAATCGCAGACTATAAGGTCTGCGATTTTTTTAATGTGTTATTCAGTATGTTTTCGAGTTCTATTGCTTTTGATACGACTTCGGGGTCGGAAAGACAATAATTTTTTTCAATTATAAGATTATCAAAATCTGTTTTCAGTTGTTTAATGTTGTTCATTTATGTATGCTCCTTTCGATTACACGGTTATATATAAACCACTGCTTGTTGTATTTATTTTACAATATATGATAAAACTTGTCAATATATTGTGGTATAAAAGGAGCAACTTTCGTGTTGCAGAAAACGACACAACCGTTTAAATTTCATTATCTTTCTTCGCTTTAACCTGTAAAACGACAAAAGCTGACACAGCGGCAATCATAAACAGTATTGCAACAAGCTGAGAAATGCCGAGAACATTTGGAATTACATATAATATATAATTCGGATTTCTCATACCTTCAAGAAACAGTCTGCCGAATGAATACCAGAAAATATAGAAACAAAATACCTGCCCGTCATTCTTTTTTTTGTCACGAATCAGAAGAAGTATCACAAGTCCGATAACATTCCATATCGATTCATATAAAAATAATGGGTGAACAGGTGTTGCACCGTTTATGGACATACCGAAAAGGCTGTTTGTTTCACCGCCGTACACTTCGACGTTTACAAAGTTTCCGAAACGTCCGATTGCTTGACCGATAAAAAGACCTGGTGCACATACGTCAAAGACTTTGGCGATATTCAGCTTTTTAACTTTGCAGTATATAACGGTTGAGATTATCGCACCGATAATACCGCCGTAAATAGCAAGTCCGCCGTTCCAGACTTTAAACATATCGGCTATCGAGTCAAATTCATCGAGTGCGAAAAGCACATAATATATTCTTGCGCCGATTATTCCGAAAATAAGTCCGAACAAGGCGATATCCCATACATTATCTTTTTTCACACCACGCTTTTCGCAGGTTTTATAAACGAAAAATAATCCCAAAAGAAAACCCGAAAGAATGATAAGCGCATACCAATAAATAGGCTTTGAACCTATTGAAAATGCGACAGGTGAAATGTTTAGAGAAATACCGAGTTTAGGAAAAGCAATGTTGTTCATAATCATACCTCCTTCATAGTAAGTGAAATACGTTTTTTTGGTACGTCAACTTCAAGTACACGAACTTTCACAACGTCACCGACTGAAAGTACGTCGGTTGGGTGCTTGATGTAGCGGTCGCATATTTGCGATATGTGTACAAGTCCGTCTTGATGAACACCTATATCGACAAATGCACCGAAATCTATAACGTTTCTCACCGTTCCCGTCAGTACCATATCCGGTTTTAAGTCCTCCATTGAGAGAATGTCGCTTCTTAAAACGGGCTGCGGCAATTCTTCACGCGGGTCGCGACCTTTCTTTATAATACTGTCGGCAATGTCTTTTAAAGTGATTTCACCTATTCCGAGTTCTTCGGCTAATTTATGTGTATTTTCTTTCGACAGACGTTGCTTTAAATCCGCAACTGTGCCGTCTTGAACGTCTTGTTCGGTATATCCCATATGTTTAAGCAGCTGCGCGGCGGCTTTGTAGCTTTCAGGGTGGACGGAGGTGTTGTCAAGGACGTTGTCACCGTCTGTTATACGCAAGAAACCTGCGCACTGCTCAAATGCTTTTGCACCGAGTTTTGGCACTTTCAAAAGTTCTTTTCTTGTATTGAATTTACCGTTTTCTTCACGATATGTGATTATGTTTTTTGAAACGGTTTTGTTAATTCCGGCAACATATGCAAGCAGTGACGGAGAGGCGGTGTTAAGGTCGACACCGACACTGTTTACACAATTTTCAACCACTCCTCCGAGTGCCTCACCAAGTCGCTTTTGGTTCATATCGTGCTGATACTGTCCGACACCGATTGACTTAGGGTCAATTTTTACAAGCTCTGCAAGCGGGTCTTGCACACGTCTTGCTATTGAAACGGCACTTCTGAGTGCAACGTCATACTGCGGAAATTCTTCGGTTGCAAGCTTTGACGCACTGTAAACAGACGCACCTGCCTCGTTTGTCATAATGTAAAATACTTCTCGGTCAATTTCTTTTAAAAGGTCGGAAATAAATATTTCACTTTCCTTTGAGGCTGTTCCGTTACCGATTGAAATTAAGTTTACGTTGTTTCCTAAAATCATATCCGTAAGAATTTTCTTAGCCTTGTCTTTGTCGTGGTTAGGTAATGTGCAGTAAACAACGTTGGTGTCAAGGACTTTGCCTGTTTCGTCCACAACCGCGACTTTGCACCCGGTTCTGTAACCGGGGTCAAAGCCCATAACGATTTTATCCTTAATAGGCGGTTGCAATAAAAGTCCCGAAAGATTTTGATTGAATACCTTTATTGATGCCTCCTCGGCATTTTCCGTAAGCATATTGCGTATTTCTGTTGATATGGACGGCGCGATGAGTCGTTTATAACTGTCCTCAGCGGCAAGTTTGACGTACTTTGTAGACGGTGATTCGTGTTTTGGAGTAAGTCGTCTGAAAAGATAGTTTGTGATTTTTTCTTCGTCAATATCAATTTTTACCGATAAAAATCCTTCTTTTTCGCCACGATTTATCGCAAGCAATCTGTGGTTTGCAAGTTTTTTTATTGGTTCGGCAAAATCATAGTAAAGACGGTATACACTGTCGTCTTCTGTTGACGCTTTTGAAACCAAAAGACCAAAGTCGATTGTTTTTTGACGAATATCTTTTCTGTATTCGGGGTTATCACTGATTTCTTCGGCGATTATGTCCATAGCACCGGCCATTGCGTCCTCACTGCTTTCAACATCTTTTTCGGCGTCGATAAAATCAAGCGAAATACTTTCTATATTATCATTCGGATTTTGTGCAAGGATAATTTCGGCAAGCGGTGCCAGTCCTTTCTCTTTTGCGATAGTCGCTCTTGTGCGGCGTTTTGGTCTGAACGGACGGTATATATCCTCAAGTTCCGATAATGTTACGGCATTTTCGATTGATTTTGCGATTTCAACGGTCAAATTTTCTTGCTCGTCAATCAAACGCAATATTTCTTCTTTTTTATCTTCAAGGTTACGTAAATATGAAAGTCTGTCGTAAAAATCTCGTAATATTTCATCACTTAGAGAGCCTGTTGCCTCTTTTCTGTAACGGGCAATGAAAGGAATTGTGTTTCCGTCATCAATCAGTTTTACAGTGTTTGTAACCTGTTCGGGGCGTAAGTTAAATTCAGACGTAAGCTGATTTATGATTTTTTCTTCTGATTTTTCCATTATGTATATCCTCCAAAAAATAATGTTTTGCTTTGAAATTATTTTGTAACAATTCTGCAAATGAATTTTAAAAATTCTATTCACAAACTGAAATATTTGTGATATAATAGTAACAACCACAATATATAGTGTGCAATTATGTAAACTCAACACCAAATATATATGTGATTAAAAATGCAGTTAAGCTAATTATATCCCATTTAGCTTAATTTTACAAGCAAAACAGTAAAATGAGTTAAAATGAGATGTACAAGCTGAAAAAAATACAAAAAACCTATTGCACTTTTGATTGATTTAGGGTAAAATGGAGTTAATGGGAGCGAATTGGAGCGTTTGGGGTGACAAACGGTCAAATTGGAGAGAGTAACCCATAAATCAATAAAAAGGCAGGTGACATTGAATATGGTAAATTTTGTTGACGAATATCCGCGTCAGCTTGACGAGCGCGGAAGAATTATCTTGCCTGCCAAAGTTAGAGAAAATATGTCCGAAACAGTGTACGTTACACGTTCAATGTCAGATAAATGCCTTCAATTATACACACAAGAGGAATGGGATAAGATTTCTGAAAAGATTAATCAACTCCCAACTGCCACAGACAGAAATGCTGCGGCTTTTGTACGTTTGTTTTTCGGTAAGGCTACTTCAGCCGTTATAGACAAGCAAGGCAGAGTGCCAATCGCAAAGCGTCTGATGGAATATGCTAACCTGAAAAAAGATGTTGTGCTTGTAGGTGCAAACACACGTCTTGAAATATGGGACAGTGAAGAATGGGATAGATACCAAGATGAACTTTCAGACGATATTATGATGGACGGAATATTAAATTACGGACTTAATATTTGATTTGAGGTTGTCGATAAAGTGTTGACGGTTCAAAAAATTAATTGAAAGGGAATCAAAATGGAATTTAAACATATTTCAGTATTGTTTGGGGAAAGTATTGACGCGCTGAATATCAAACCGAACGGTATATATGCAGACGGCACACTCGGCGGCGGCGGACATTCGCACGGTATTTTGTCAACAAACGATTCGTGCCGACTTATCGGTATAGACCAAGACAAAGAGGCTATTGCGGCGGCAAAGGAACGTCTTAAAGAATTTGACGGCAGAGTGACGTTCGTAAATCGCAATTTCAGCGAGATTAAGGATATTTTATCAGAACTTGATATTGATGAAATTGACGGTGCGGTACTTGATTTGGGCGTGAGTTCATATCAGCTCGATAATGCCGAAAGAGGTTTCAGCTATATGCACGATGCCGCTCTTGACATGAGAATGAATACGTCTTCGCCGAAATCGGCATATGACGTTGTAAATTCATATTCATGTGAGGAATTGATGCGTATTTTTTATGACTACGGCGAAGAAAAGTGGTCAAAGCGTATTGCGGAATTTATTTGTGAAAAACGTAAAACAAAGCCTGTTGAAACAACATTTGAACTTGTTGAAATCATAAAGGCGGCAATACCGAAAAAAGCCCGTATGGAAGGCGGACATCCTGCAAAGAGAGTGTTCCAGGCGATAAGAATTGAAGTCAATAACGAACTCGGAATATTGGAAAATGCTATTAAAGACTTTGTGTCAAGCATAAAATCGGGCGGCAGATTGGCGATTATAACGTTCCATTCACTTGAGGACAGAATTGTCAAAAAAACATTTCAGGATTTGGCAAGGGGTTGCACTTGTCCGAAAGAATTTCCGGTATGCGTATGCGGCAAGAAACCGGAAATTAAAATTATTTCAAGGAAACCGATTTTACCGTCGGAAGAAGAGCTTGAACATAATTCACGTTCAAAAAGTGCAAAATTGAGAATTGCCGAAAAATTATAGGATAGGCTAAAGGATAATTAAGGGAGAGAATTATTGTGGAATACGGAAATTTGGCATATAAATTGCCGGAACAGTATGATGAACCGATAAAAAAGAGAAAACCACAAAAGAGAAAAGAGAAAACAGTTAATACCACAGCAGTCAGTAACAAGAGGAATCATGAACAAATGCAGTATAAGAGAACAATTTTTCGTGGAATATGCGTAACAGTGCTTTTGGCTGTATCAGCAGGATTTATGATTTCAAAATTCGTTGCTGTGAATGAAATGAACCAGCAGGTTGCGTCACTTAAAAGTCAGCTTACAACGCTTGAATCAGCAACAAGTCAGATGGTTTTTGATCTTGAACAGAGTGTTGACCTTACAAAAATTGAAAAAGAGGCAACAACAAGATTGGGTATGCAAAGACCTGAAAAGTATCAGACAATATATGTAAACGTAAAGCAAGATGATATGACAGAGAAAACTGCCGGTGAAGTAGAGGGGTTTGGACACGGTATTGTGTCTGTATTGAAAAAGATTGGTGGTAATATTGTACAATTTTTCAGCATAAAATAAAAATGGACTTCTATAATTATAAAATTATGAAAAATGTACATTTATTAAAGTATTAAAAGGAATTGATAAATTAATGAAACCATCATTAAATGAAATTAAAAAGAAAACGATATTTATGGTGTGTATCGTTGCTGTACTGCTTGCGTTGCTTGTTTTGCGAGTGGCATATTGGCAGATAATAAGAGGTGACGAGCTTTCGAGCAAGGCAAAGGCACAACAGCAGGGCAGCAGTATTGTTACAGCCTCAAGAGGAGATATTTACGACCGTAACGGTAAGGTGCTTGCGGAAAGTGCAACGGTAAACACACTTATTTGCAATCCTAAGGATATTGAGGCGGACGGTGACAGTGAAGTAATCGCCGCAAGATTGGCTCCTGTTTTGAATATGGATCAAAACGAAATCCTTAAGATTATAACAAAAAATTCAAGATACCAAGTTATAAAAAAACGTCTTACGAACGAACAGACCGAGGCGGTAAAAAAATTAAGAGATTCAGATGTTGACGCAACGATTGCAAAAGCATTTAAAGGGGTATATTTTGAAAATGATTCAAAGAGATATTATCCGTTCAACGTTGCACCGCATATTTTGGGATTTACGGGATATGACAATAACGGTTTGCAGGGAATTGAACTTACTTTCGACGATGAGCTTATGGGGCGTAACGGAAGTATAGAAACTAATCAGTCGGCAAAGGGTACAACACTTAAAGACCAACAAAATGAGTATTTGAACAGTTCTCAAAACGGTGATGACGTTGTGCTTACGATTGATGAAACAATCCAGCATTTCCTTGAAAAGCACCTTGAAGAAGCGGTTACGGAAAACAAGCTTAAAGAGGGTGCGGCAGGTATTATTATGAACCCGAAAACGGGCGAAATACTTGCAATGGCAACTAAGCCTGATTTTGACGTAAATAATCCGTATGATATTGACCAGTTTGAAAAATATGCGATAGATTTGGGATATGATACATCAGATGACACAAGTGACGATCCCGATGCAACACCGAAACCGACAGAAGATCCGAATAATTTAAGTGACGAGGCCATTGCGAAAATAAGAAATAAAATGTGGAGAAACAAGGTTATTTCGGATACATATGAACCGGGCTCGACATTTAAGATTATTACTGCGGCGGCGGCTTTGGAAGAACACGTTGTAGACCTTAATTCAACATTCTATTGTCCGGGATTTAAGATTGTTGCCGACAGAAAAATCGGTTGTGCAAACAAGAGCGGTCACGGCGCTCAAACATTTGTAGAGGGTGTAAGAAACTCTTGTAACCCTGTATTTATGGAATTGGGCGAAAGACTTGGGTATGAGAAATTTATGGAATATTTCACTGCATTCGGTCTTACCGAAAAGACAAACGTCGAACTTGTCGGCGAGGCGTCAAGTATTTATTACCACAATAAAATGAGTGAAGTCGATATTGCGACAAGTTCATTCGGTCAAGGTTTCCAAATAACACCGATTCAGCTTGTAACAGCCGTTTCGGCGGTTATCAACGGCGGTGAAAGAATGAAACCGCAGATTGTAAAGGAAATCAGAAACTCAAACGGAATTTTGAAAACGTATGAGCCGGAGGTTATAAGCCGAGTTATTTCGGAAGAAACATCTCAGCAAATGAGAGAAATTCTTGAATCGGTTGTATCGTTGCCGACATCAACAGGTAAAAATGCGTATGTAAAAGGTTGCCGTATCGGAGGTAAAACAGGTACTTCGGAAAAAGGTAACCGTGACGAAGAAAAACGTATTGCGTCATTTATCGGTTTTGCTCCTGCAAACGATCCGGAAATAGTGTGTCTTATAATGCTTGACGAACCACAGGTTGATAACAAATACGGCGGTACAATAGCCGCACCTTTGGCAGGTGAAGTTATTGAAGATGTACTAAACTATCTCGGTGTTGAAAAGCAGTACACAGAAAATGAAGAACCAGACGTTAAGCAGGAAATACCTGACGTTAGAACAATGGATTTGACAGAGGCGAAGAAAGCCGTTGTTGACAAAAAGTTGAATGTTCAAGTGAGAGGTGACGGAGATACGGTAGTTGACCAGCTTCCGAAACCGGGTACAATGCTTAACGAAGATTCAACGGTAATATTATATACAGAAGAAATTGACAAAACACATACGGTAACAGTACCTAATCTTAAAGGAATGTCCGTGGATAATGCGAAATATATTCTTGAAATGAGCGGACTGAACTTTGAGATTGTCGGTGCGGGACACAGTGAAGTGTCGAGTGCGTATGCGGTAAATCAGAGCATAGCGGCAGGCGAGGAGGTTACACCTGCAACAGTAATAGGCGTGGAATTCCGCCAAGTAACTTCAGACTAATAGGACAGGGGGAAATGTCAAATGTTAGCAAGTGAATTATTAGGCAGTAAATGGCTTGATGAGCATAAAGATATAGATATAACCGGAATAGCGTACGATTCAAGAAACGTACTTCCGGGAAACGTTTTTGTATGTATCAAAGGCTTTGAAACGGACGGACATAAATATGCAGAAATGGCAGTTAAAAACGGTGCGTCACTAATCGTTGCCGAAGATAAAATAGATGTAGATGTACCTGTTTGGTATGTTGAAAATTCGAGAGTTGAAATTGCGGAAATGGCTTGTAAGTATTACGGCAATCCGTCAAGCAAATTCAAACTTATCGGTATCACAGGCACAAACGGTAAGACTACAATAACATATTTAATAAAGAGTATAATCGAAACAGCCGGTATGAGAATCGGTGTTATCGGTACAAATCAAAATATTATCGGCGACAAGGTACTTGTTACGCAAAGTACAACACCTACAACACCGAACGCACTTGAACTTCAACAGCTATTTGCGGAAATGGTTGACAGTGATGCGGAATGTGTTGTAATGGAAGTTTCGAGTCACGCACTTGAACTTGAAAGAGTACACGGTTGTCACTTTGACGTGGGTGTGTTCACAAATCTTACGCGTGACCATCTTGATTTCCATAAGACTATGGAAAATTACTTAAATGCAAAGGCTAAGCTGTTTAAAATCAGCGATAAGGGTGTTGTTAATTTCGACGACGACGGCGGTAAGAAGATTGTTGCAAACAATGACTGCGATATATTAAAAGTCGGTCTTTCGGACGGTTGCGACCTTAAAGCAAAAAATATTGAAATTTCATCATCGGGTGCTGATTTTGATGTTGAATATGACGGTAAGACATATCGTGTTCATATAGTAATTCCGGGCAAGTTCAGCGTGTATAATGCAATATGCGCCATGGGTGCGGCATTGCAGATGGGTATTGATATGGATACCATTATCAAAGGTCTTGAAAATGCAACAGGAGTTGTCGGACGTGTTGAGGTTGTTCCTACAAATACCGATTATACGGTTATAATCGACTATGCACATACACCGGACGGTCTTGAAAATATAATTAAAACCGTTAAAGATTTTGCAAAGGGTGAGGTTATAACATTGTTCGGCTGCGGCGGTGACAGAGATAATACGAAGCGATCGATTATGGGTGAAATCGCCGGAAAACTTTCGGATTACAGTATTATAACGTCAGACAATCCGCGTACGGAAGACCCTGTTTCTATTATAGAACAGATAGAAGTCGGAATGAAACGCACAGACGGAAAATATAAAGTAATAGTCGACAGACGAGAGGCTATCGCATATGCTCTTGACCACGCAAAGAAAGATGATGTAATCATTCTTGCGGGTAAGGGACAGGAAACATATCAGATAATTGGTAAAGAGAAACACGACTTTGACGAACGTGTTGTTGTATATAAACACCTTAATAAATAATTGAAAAGGGCGGCTGAAAAACTACCGCCCTTATTTTTGAGCATAGGACAAAAAGAGAGAAAGGATTTAATTTATTATGCAGGCAATGACGATTGAAGATGTATTAAAAGCAACTGGGGGAACACTTTTAAGCGGTGACATACACCAAAC
>UMGR01018626.1_pt1 | contig 19438 bp, 9 predicted proteins | sample 1965321 | NCBI WGS metagenome assembly UMGR01 (sample SAMEA4836077, study PRJEB28245) | human gut metagenome | biome: gut microbiome; material: fecal sample | place: Denmark | collected 2008 | reverse complement strand
CCGAGGGGATAACTTCGCCTGCGGGAGTCGCTGATGGCTGAGGTGCAGATGTGCCGGAACGCGTTCTGCCGGGAATGTCGATAGGCTCCGCCTCTTTCTGATAGCAGCCCATAACTGCCGTGGTCATGGTGAAGAGAAGGACGGCCATGCAGATGATCGGACGAATGATTCTTGTGATTCTTTTCATAATGCTGTCTCCTTGCCGCGCTGGGATAGCGGCGCAGCTCAAAATGTCATTGATTTGTTTCTTGTAGCGAAAAGAGAACAGCGCAGCTTCGGGGCGAGATGCCCGTCCGCTGCGCTGTCCGATGTTCGCTTATAGGTTCATGTCAGCCGCTTACTTCTTGCAGCGCCAGAGGAAGGTCACGATCTGCGATCTGGTGCAATCCGCGTCGGGGCTGAATGTGGTGTTGGTGGTTCCCCTGGTGATGTCCTTCTTGGCCGCCCACAGAACCGCATCAGCATAGTAGGCGGCGGACTTCACATCGGCAAAGGGATTGGCCGTACCCGCTGCCGGGGACTTCTCGGAACGCCACAGGAACGCGACGATCTGGGCGCGGGTGCAGGTCATGTTGGGGCTGAACGTGGTGTCGCTGGTGCCCTTGGTGATGTCATTCTCCACCGCCCACAGCACAGCGTCGTAATAATAGCTGCCCGCGGGGACGTCGGTAAACGGCATGGTGCGGGTTTCGGGCTTGGGACTGCCAGCGGCACGCCACAGGAAGGTCACGGCCTGCGCACGGGTGCAGATGCCATCCGGGGAGAAGTGGGTAGCATCGGTTCCCTGCGTAATACCGTTCCCCACCGCCCAATCCACAGCGTTCTCATAATAGCTGCCGGTGGCTACATCCACAAACACGCCGGCCTGGGGGTTGCCGTTGGCTTTCATAAAGATGACCTCGATGGTATGGGTTCTGCGGACATTCTCAAAGGTGTAGGACTTCACCGCGCCGATGCTCTTGCCGTCGATCTTGACGTTGGAGACGGCATAGCTCTTATCTGGGGTGATGGTAAAGGTCTAATCCCTACCCTCACGGACGCTGACGCTGCCGGAGGGAGAGATGGAGCCGCCAGTACCGGCAGTTGCCTTGATGGTGTAGTAGCTGTCGTACCAACCGCCGCCACTGCTGGACTTGTGATACAGCTCAACCTCGCCGGTCAGGGTCGTGTAGTTGTCATCATCAGGCGTGAAGCGCCATTTGTAGGTCGTGTTGGCCTTGACCGTGGTATCGTCGGGCAGGGGCTCGCCCTTGTCATCCACCCATTCCAGCTTGCCGTCACTGGGATTCAGAGTGCTTCCCTTGGTGGTCAGCGCCGCGTCCTTCAGCGTCTTGCCGCTGGTGGTGATCTTGGTGTAGTTCGGCTCGCCGGTAGGCGTGGCCGGTTTGATCATGAGCACGAAGGGAGCGCTGGTGACGTCGTTGTAGTCGTTGTCGCCCGCCTTAGTCGCGATGACGCTGACAGAGCCGACCTTGACGGGAGTCAGAACGCCGGTTTCGGGATCGATGGTTGCCTCGCCGGTGCTTGCGTCTGTGTCGATGCGGTAGGTCACTGTGCCCGTGCCGGAGCCGCCAGTGGTGGTCAATGTCAGTGTCTGACCGTAGACCACACTACCCGCACCGGTGATGGTCAACGGCTTCTGATCGTCCTTTTCTGTCAGAGTGACGTTCAGCGTGATGGTGAAATCCTCGTAATTGTCACAGGACGCCTTGAGGGTGATGGTGATCTTGTCACCCGCCTTGCCGCCGGAGATGGCATAGGTCAGCAAGCTGCCGTCCGCTGCGAAGTCTTGCTTGGACAGGACGATGCTCGCCTCGCTGCTGAACGTCCAGTCCTGCCCGGCGGGCAGTCCGGCCCAGTCCGGCGTGTAGGTGTGATCCGAGGCGTCCGTGTACTTCTGCTCCAGCTCGACCGTTTTGAGGTTGCCGCCATCTGCCTTGTTCACCGTGACTTCAAGTTCAATGTTCTCCACTGTGTTGTAGTTTTCGGTGTCCTTCGGAGTGAACTTTGCCTGGAAGGTCTTGGCGGCAGTCGAAGCGCCGCCCACAGATTCGCTGCTATCCATCCAACTCCAGCCGTCCGGCAGCGTCACATCCGCCAGCGTCTGACCGTATTTTGCCGTCAGCCCGGTGGGAACGGTGTAGGTCGGCGTTGCCTTTGCTACCACAAATTCGCAATACACAGCTTCAAATCCGTAGTAGTTATCCGTATCGCCAATGCTGGCGTACATACGGTAGGTACCGGCGTTCAGCGCGGGCGGATTGCTGATATCCCACGTCTGAACGGAGCCGCTGTCCGCAGCGGCATAACGGTAGGTCACTTGAGCATTCGCGTCACCAATCCGGTCTGTCAAGGTCGGTGTGCTTGGCGCTTGACCGTAAGTATAGCCTGCCATGCTGACCTTGCCGTACTGCGTAGCCTTTTCGACAGTGATATTCGATCTTCCCGAAACCGTTAAATACTTCTCGGTGTCAGTCGGTTCGAAAATCCACTCGGCTGCATAGGTACCGTTCCCAACCACGGGTATATGCGTGCCGTCCACCCATTCAAAGGTTCCATCGACATCCACGTTGTTGACATTATCATGGAGCTTGCCGGAGAGAGCGATGGTATTCAGGGCGTCGCCGTAGATGATGGCGTTCTTGCTCAGCGTCGGTGTGCCGGTGGGAGTGATCCTGTTCTTCGCGCTGACGTTGACGGTCAGCGTGATGTCCTCATAGTTTGCGCTCTTGATTACCACGGTCACTGTGCCCACAGAGCCGGTGGTTTCCACGTCATTTTTCTGAATGGGCAGGGTCAGCTCGCCGTTTTCCACCTTCGCGCCGCCGGTGTAGTAGCCGTCATTGAGTTTGATTTCGCCGATCTCATAGGTGAGCGTACCGTACTCTTTGTGCGTTTCCAGCGTGGGCAGGGTGGGGAGCGTCACAGTGTAGGTCTTTTCGTAGCCGTTTATAATGACGAGCGCGGTTTCCTTGGTGAAGTCAGGCGCAGCGGCCTTGGTGATGCTGCCAGTCGTAGGGAAGCTGCTCTGCTCCAGGGCGTAATTCTTCGCGGCCTGCCCCATCAGGGTCACTGTGGCAGTGACGTTCTTGCCGCTGTCCACACTGGCATCGTCAAATCTGGCGGTCACGGCGTAGTCCTTGTCCTTCTGCAAGGTTACGCTACCCTCGAAGGTCACGCTGGTAATGCCCGCGTCTGTCGTGCCATCATAGGGCTTGGACACAGCCGTTACCCCGGTGATCGTCAGCGGCTTCTGCCCAATGCGGACTGCCACGCTGGCGGGTGCGGTATCGTTGTGGTTTGCATCGCCAATCACCCGATACCACACGGTATATGCTCCGGCATCGGTGCCGGTACCCTCGATAGTCAGGGTGAGGCTGTCATTGACATTGGTGGCCGTGTTGCCGCTTACAATACGGTAGGTAATATTTTCAGTCCATTTTTCCAGTGCCACACCGGTAATCTTCGGCGATTGCTCCGCCGCGTTGTATTCGAGGTCGGCAGATTTCAGCGTAATCACTGCGCCCTCGATGGACTTGGGAGCGACCTCGACAGTTGCGGTGTCGGTTACGGTTGCGTATTCCTCGGAATCCGGAGTGAACGTCCATTCGACACTATGACCAAGCGTACTCGCGTCCAGAATCGTATTGTCCGGTTGCTGCCACGAGAAAGTGCCCTCGACCTTTGCGCCGGTATTGGGGTCTTTCATCTTGCCCGAAATTTCGCTCTTGCTCAGTGTGTCACCGTAGGTAATCGGCGTTGCGGTGATCTCGCCGTCCAGCACGGGAACGATCTTGTTCTTCGCGATGACTTCAACGGTCGGGAGCATGTCCTGATAGTTGTCCGTGGTGATCTTGACGCCTACGGTTCCGACGGAACCTTCGGTCTGAGATTCGACAGCCGGGACAGTCAACTGGAACTCATCGTTTGATGTGATCATTGCCGTCGAATTTGCGTAGCCGCCCTCTCCAATCAGATCGAAGTTGCAGGCCTCATATTTGATGGAGCCGTACTTACAATTATCGCCCAGCGTCGGCAGCGCGGGAAGATTGACCAAGTAAGTCTTTGCCAGCCCGTTGATAACGGTCAGCTCTACGGGCTGCACTGTGGGCGCAGCGGCCTTGGTGATGGTGAACCGGTTCACATCATCGGTCGCGAAAACGTCGCTGACCTTTGTGGTACCTTCCGACTTACCTTCAAACACATAGTTATTGCTTGTGAGTGTCATGGTGAAGGAAAGCGCCTTTCCGTTTCCGACCTCCGGCGAGGGCAGATAGCTCCCGTCCTCCTGCTTACTGGTAAATTGGGCGTCAGAGAAGGTGAGCGCCGTATCGGGAAGTTTAATATTCGTGGCCTTCGCCGTTTTGCTGAAAAACGTCAGCTTGTCCGCAGTGAGCGTGACATCTGCACTGCCGTCGTAGGTCTTGGAGATTGACGAAACAGAGAGAAGGCTGATCGGCAGCGGGTCGATGGTCACGGTGAACGCACCGGTAGCTGGTTCGTGGTTCGCGGCTTCCGCCTTGTAGTAAGCGGTGTATGTACCCGCGTCGGTGAATGTCGGTACGCCCGAAGTATAGTTGCCGTCTACCTTGTCGCTGTAGGTGAACGTCACGGGAGTGCTGTCTACGCTTTGTCCAGACGCGATGATCGATGCGATCTGTTCCTCGCCGGTGTAATACATGCTGGATGCTTTCACGGAAACGATCAGCTTCGCCGGTTTGACCTTGACGGTCACAGTTCCGGTCGCGGTCGCGTATTCCTCATAGCCCTCCGCCGGGGTGAATGTCCATTCGGCATCATAGCTGCCTGCATCGGGCTTGATTGTGCCATCTGTCCATGTAAATGTACCGTTGACTGCATCACCCGTGTTGGGGTCTTTCATCTTGCCCGAAATTTCGCTCTTGCTCAGTGTGTCACCGTAGGTAATCGGCGTTGCGGTGATTGTGCCGTCCGGCTCAGGTTTGATCTGGTCCACCGCGTTGAGGACGAGCGTCAGTTGAAAGTTCTCGTAGTTGGTGGTGGTGACATTCACCTTGACGGTACCGATCTGGCCGGTCGCTGTTCCATCTTTCGCATAGAGACCTACCAAAGTCAGCTTGCTGCCCTCAAATTCCGCTATCTCCGGGTCGAGATAATATCCATGAGCGGTGAAGTTGATAGCAGTCTGCTGATTCCCCAAATCGTAGCGCACTGTGCCGTAATCTCCATTGGGCGCTTCGGGCAGCAGCTTGCTGAAATCGTAGGTGTACGTCTGCTGTGTGCCGTTGATTACGTTCAGTGTGTCGGTCGGGATATTCGTGGGCGCAGCGGCTTTGTTAATTTTGAAAGACTTATCATCCAGCTCCGCGCCGTTCAGCGTAAAGTCCTTTTGAGTCGTGCCGTCTTCAAAGACATAGCCCGCATTCTTTAACTTGATGGTGAAGGAGACAGTCTTTATGCCGGCATCGGCGGAATCATAGCAGGCGTTGAGCACCTCATAATCTGTACCCTTAGCCAGCCGAAGCGGAACACCAGTATAATAGCTGTCCGCGCTCTTAAGTGTGATTTTCGCATTTGCAGGCAGATCTGTCGTTCCGTCGTATGTCTTAATGATGTCGCCGACCGAGGCCGCTACTTTGAGCGGTCGGACCGTCCATTCGGCAGACTTACTTCCGGTATAATCGCCGTTGTCTGTTGCCTTGATGGTCAGCGTACAGGGGCCTACATCGTAGGTGCTGCCGCCGCCGGTAATGGTGAAATCCTTGTCCTTTTCCAGCGTTTGGCCTTTGTATGTCACGATAAACGTCGGCACATCGGTCGCGTCCAAATAATTGAATGCCGCTTCATTGCCATTGGGGAACGTGATCTCGGCATTGCTGAGATTCGGCTTGGTGACGGTCAGCATTTTTTGGGTGCTCGTCACCGAATAGCCGTCCTTGGTGGCGGTGAAATAAATGTCGTAGGTTCCGATCGTGTTAGCGTCGAGGTCTACAACGTAGTACCAGCTGCTGCCAATCTTTTTATATTCAGCTTTCTTCTGGCTGTATGTGGGCACGTTGTTTCCAACGATCTCCCCGGTGTAGATGTATACATCCGCACCACTTGTATTGCAGCTGGCGCAGAGCTGGACGGTCGTGCCGCGCTCCACCTTCGGCGAGTTGCCGGTCAGGTTCTTGCCATCGACCTTCAGATTCAAGGTCTTGGTGGTGATGGGCAGTCTATTGATGATAACATTGTTCAACTGCGAGCCTTTGACATCATCCCGGGCATACCACTTGTGGGTGCCGTCCGCGTTGAGCACCTTGTATCCAAGTGCTGTGTCATTCAGAATATTTTTCCACGTCGCGCCCTCTGCCAACGTCAATTCGCCGATCACGGCGGGATATTTCGACCCGGCGAGTTTTGCTCCTCTGTAGGCAACGACCGCGTCAATGCTGGCTGTGGTGGTGTTTTGTGTGTTGCTGAAAGTGGTGGTGTTGCTGGCCGCAGCCGCCTTGACCGTCACCGTGCCCTTGATGGAGTGGCCGTTCAGGTTAAGCCCCGTGTCCTGCGTGCCGTTGATGGTATAATCGCCGGTCACGTCGGTCAGCAGGTAGAGGGTCGCGCCACCGTCTCTGCCTGCATCAATGGCCGTTTGTAAATTGGCAAATCTCCACCGCAGGCGGTTGCCCTCGCCATTGTTCAAGTCTGTTTCGGCCACCGCGGGCGCGCCGCAGTAGGGGCAGTTGGTGCCATCAAAGCCGTTCTTGCCGCCGTGGCTGCACAACTTTACCACCAGGTCGCAGGTCTGGGCAGCGGCTTCCTCCAGCGTGAGCTGCGTGTCGCCACGGTAGTAAGCAAGTCCCGCGTTCCCGGGAAGCAGATTACCCAATGTGATGTTATTATTCAGCCGCAGACCGCTTCTCGAAATCTTTCCGCCGTACAGCTCGACTGTACCGCCCCAAACCTCCAGCTGGAGCAGAGTGGTATGGTCATTCTTCGGATCAAATACCAGTGTACCGCCCTCCCGCACGGTCACTCCCACCGCGCCGTTGCCGCCGCTGCTGTCAATGACCGTCAGGTTGCCGGTGCGAACCTGGCTCATGGCCGTACGACCGCCGACATTCAAGCTGTATCCGCTCAGACTGTGTCCGTCCAAATCCAGCGTGAGAGTCTTGCTGACATATATGCCGTCAGGCAGCATCTTGTTTGTCAGCAGCTTGACGGTCTGACCGTCAGCTGCCGCATTCAGCGCGGACGGCACATCGGTATAATAGGTTTCACCGATGCCGGCCGCAAACTGCGTCCCGCAGACCGTGCACTTGCCGTCTTTACCGATGGTGCTCGCGCCCTCGGCGTTCTTGTGGGTGCAGGACAGACCGCAGGCGCACTTGTTGTTCACCATGGCGTGGGTGTGCTCCTTGACGGTTACGTCGGCCAGCTCCGTTGCATTGCCGTCCTGCACGTCGTCGCCCTTGTAGAAAGCGTGCACCTTCTGCGTATCCAACAGGGACATGAGCGGCTGCAACTCTTCTGCGATGTAGCTCTTAATGCTTTGGAACGTGCCGCCGCTGATGGCGATGGTTCCGTTGTGCGTGAACTGCACATCGCCAAACGTGCCGTCCGTAATGTTCAGCGTAGCGCTGGAAGCGACAACCCATTCACCCGCGTGATTGGAACCGCCATTGACGGTGACGGAAGCACCCTCCAATACGGTGAGGCCATACACCGTGCCGTTGCTGATGGTCGCAGTGCCGCTGTTCACGTCGCAGACAAGTCCCACGCATTCTGAACCGCCGATCTCGCCGCTCCGGATGTCCAGTGCGCCGGCCATGAACATGAGATTTGAAATTCTGCCGTAAGCGCCCTCGCCTGTAACAGTCAGGTTGCCTGTCGCGAGAGTTTCTTTTTTCTGCGTTTCCTCGTTAGTCTCTGAGAATCCAACCTCGAGGTAGTCGACCGTCTTGTGGTTCAGATCGAGCGTCAGGGTTTTGGTGACAACGGGTACGATGGAAGCATACTGTTCGAACGTAAAATTTTCACCGAGCGCATTGAGGGCGTCTGCATCCGTCACATGGTTTGCCAGCAGCTTGACGGTGTCACCGTCCTGCGCCGCATTCAGCGCCGCCGGGAGGGATTTGTATGTGCCGCCGTCCGTTCCGTCCGCTTTTGTTATCGAAGCGGCCTCAACGACAGCCTCGTTGACTGTGAGTTCCACGGTTGCTGACCGATCCTCTTCGTAGTTCGTGGTCTCGGCGGTCTTGGCGTAAACGTAATATGTGCCGGGGTCGCTGATTGCGGTGTTTTCGTCAATCTTGGGCATGGCTTCGCTGCCCTCTACGTCAGAAGAGCCCGCCCAGCTTTTTAACGCGGAAGCCAGATAATAATATGTCACCTCGGCGTCTTCCGGAGCACCCTCGACAGACAGAAGCGGAAGAAGCTTTTCGCCCGCCGTGCAAGCCGTCTTGGAAAGAGTTACGGTCAGATTGGGATAGGCCTTGTTGATGTAGCCGCCGATCGTAAACGTTTCTTCGCCCGCCTTGAGCTTGTACTTCTTCGCAGTTTCGCCAGTCAGCGTGATTTCCACAGTGACTTTATGCCATCCCGCGTCCGCGGAATCGAACGTCTTCTTGGCGGTAAAGCCCGTTCCTTCTTTGAGTTTGATTTCATTTGTGCCGTCTGTAAACGTCAAGTCGATTGGAATCGTGCCGCCGTCCGTCGTGCCGTCATAGCCGCGGCCAATGGAATCGGGCTTGCTTACGCACCAGATCTCCGTCCGCGTGTCCTCTCCGGGGATATATGTGCCGCCGCCCCCTTCTGTCGGGCTTCCGGGGGCTACATAGATCCCACCGCCCTCGCCACCGGTCTCACCGCCGCCGATGACACCGCCCGATATGCTCACGTCCTCTCCCTCGGCAAAAGCCGCTGTGGGCAGAAGCGTCAGGCAAAGCACGAGCACCATAAATAAGCTCAATACTCGTTTTTTCATAAGATCCTCCTTTAGGATATGCGTATAGGGTTTATATTCAGCCCGTTTTAGCACAGGCACAGCTTTTATAGATCATCCGGAATGAGCCGCAGCTTTTTCGCGGCGGTCTTGGCCTCCGCCCGGCGCTTCACGTCCAGCTTGTCGAGGATGTGGCTGACGTGGGTCTTCACGGTCGGCAGCTTCACATCCATGATCTGCGCGATCTCGGCGTTGGACTTGTCCGCGCAGAGCAGATGCAGAATTTGCAGCTCCGTGGGCGTCAGCTCCTCACCGGGGGCAAGGCGGGGTTCGAGGAAATGCGGGTAGAACGCCGCCTGCGTCCGCACCGCCGCCATCAGCCGCTTGCGCCATGCCTTGTCGCCGTCCCAGTCCAGCACTTCCAGCAGCGGCAGCACCGCCGTGCCGTATACGCTGACGGTGCGGATGAAGCGGTACTCCGCTGCCGCATCCAGCGCCGCCGTCAATCGCTCGCGCCACCGCTCGTCCTTCTTGCGGTACAGGGCAATGGCAGTCAGAACATTCAGGTGAATGCCGTCGATGATGCGGGCGCAGTTTTGGACGTACGGCTCCAGCGGGGCAAGCGTCAGCTGCACCGTGTCCGGCCTGCCGTCCTCCAGCTCCACCATGGCCTGGGTGAGATACTGGTAGCGCCGCATGACGTTCAGGTGCGTCGGCTCCCGCGGGGCTTTTTCCCGATACCACGCGTCCGCCGCGTCAAGGTCGCCGGTGTGCATGTCAATACGGCAGAGCATGGCGTCCATATTGGGCAGAAAGCGTGTCAAACCGCGCTCGGCAAAGCATTCACGGAGCACCTCGATGGTGCGCCGCGCGTCGGCGGGCTGTCCGCTTGCCAGCTGGCTGCGGGCCAGCAGTCCACTGACGGCGAACTCCATGTCCGGCGTGCCCCGGTTGCGGACCTCGTTCAGCTGTGGGAGAAGGGCCAGCATCCGACCGGCCACGTCCTCCCCCTTTTCAAACTTGCTCTCGGCGATGGCGCAGTCCGCAAGACCCACGCCGTCCCGCCCCAGCACCGCCTCCACCGGGATACGCATGGTGTGGTAGAGCAGGTCATCCTTTTTGCTCCACGGGGAAAAGTCCTTGCCGCCGTTCATGATGCTGGGCAGCGCGCTTGTGACGGAGAAGGACGGCAGCGTCACTTCCTTGTTCATCAGCAGCCGGAACACGGCGGGAATGGTTTCCGTCAGACCGTTCACGCCCCGCTGGGGGAGAGAAATGTCCAGCCACGCAAGGCGGCTGCGGGCCTGCTTTCCGGCGGCGTCCTGCCTGCCGCAGCGCTCGGCAAATGCTTGCAGCTCGCCGTACCAGCGCTCCGAGCCTTCGTAGTCCATCGCCAGCGCGCAGAGCATGCTCATGCCCTGCATCAGCGAGGGAGAGGCGAGAATTTCCGCCTCCGGCAGGCTGCGGTAGTATTTTTCCATCTCGGCATAGTGACCCATGCCGGGGTGCAGCTCGGCGTTGCGCACCAGCAGCTCGGAGACCTTGGAATGGTCGCCGCCGCTGGTGTAGCATTCCAGAGCGTGGGCGTAGTCCTCCTTCAGCTCGTAGTACAGCCCGCCCCGGCTGAAGAGCGCTTTGCGCTTTTCCTCGGTATACTCCCGTTCCATCTCCCAGCGGAGAAACGCTCGGAACCCCGACCAGAAGTGGAAGCGCTGGCAGTCGTCGTAGCGCAGCATAGTGGTGTATCGAAGAAGCCAGTCCAGCCGTTCGCCGGCACGGGGATCGCCGCTGACCATCCGGGCCATTTCCAGGTCAAAGCTTTCAAAGGGGGCCAGCTCCAACAGGAAGCGCCGCACCGGCAGGTCAAAGCGCCGGTAGATGGCGGTTTCAAAGTAGAGAAACACCTCCCGGAACACCCGCGCCACCAGCTCCGGTGTCCACGGCTTGCCCGGAGACATACACCGGGCGGTGATGGCTACGCCCAGCGGATAGCCCACGGATTCTTTCAAAATTCCGTCGATCTCACTGTCTGCCGCCTCCACGCCGTAAAGCCGGAGCAGCCGCCGCACATCGTCCGCATCAAAGAGCAGGTCGTCAGCCTCCAGCACCGTCATCAGCCCCGTGTACTGAAACGCCGTCAGGCAGCCGGGCGGCACACCGCGCGAGAGCAGCACGAAACGGCGCTCCGGACTTGAGCGAATCAATTCGCAAAGAGCCTGCTGCCCGGCTTCCTCCTGCATGAGCTGAAGATCGTCAATCAGCAGAATGTCCCAATCCTGCGCTGACGGTGGGATCGCGCAGTCTGGATCTGCCGCGCTTTGCCGCAGCACATTCCGCCCGCGCAGCAGCGCGTCCGCCAGCACGGTCTTTCCAAAGCCGCAGGGCGCGCTGAAAAAAAGGACTCTGCCATGCGCAATGAAGCTGTCAAACCGTTTCTGAACGGAGGGCTTTATGATGATATTTTCGATCATTTCTTCCCTCCCTTTGATACAGAGTGAGATTGTCATAAGCCTTTTGCCAGCTATCTCAAATTATATTATACGCGGCTGTTCTGAAATGTAAATCATCCCAAAGGATGAGACGCGCTGCATAGCAAACGGCTGTGCAGGCCAGCATTTCGTGAGGTGAAAAAGAAATCGCACAGCATCAGGCCAAAATGCCTGCGCTGTGCGATTCGGTGTTTACTTATAAAGTCTTGTCACTTCTTACTGTGTCACAGGAGGATCAAAATTAAAGTCGCGGCGCAATGCGGCCTGCCCATGTTCTGTGTGATATTCGTCTTCAACGTGCACAGAGCAATTATATTTCGACAATCGTATAGCATGGAAACGAGTTGAATTAAACGAAGAAAATAAGCTGTATCTTTTCTTTGAACGCACGCTATTTTTGCGATAATTTCCTGAAAACTGGCCAAAACACCCTGTCCAGATTGTAGTATGGGTAGAGGGGAAATACGGGGGTACGAACGGGGGCAAGAAAGCGGCAAGCAATGCAAAGCGGTACCCACTTTGCGAAAACAGGCGGATTCCGTTTACACGGAGCCCGCCTGTTTCATGCTTGTTGGGGCGCTGCCCCAATCCCCGCAGAACACAAAAACTGTGTTCTGGAACGATGGATAAATCCATCGGCTGCGCGATTTTTCAAATCGCTTGTGGGCGGGCAGCTCAGCGCTGCTCCGCCTCTTTTTCCCGTCGTTCATTCGCTTCCTCCTGCTCCTTATCCAACTCCAGAATACGGTCGATATTGGCCTTGGCCGTCAGCAGCTCTTTCATTTCCTCACGGGCTTTTCGGTAGTCGGCGTAGGCCGCTTTCTTCTCCGCCAGCAGCTCGGCGTACTCGGTATTCAGCGCCTTGATGGTGGGCAGCTTCTTGAAGCCCAGTCCATCAAAATAGTTCTTTGCGGCCTTGTGGATCGTGATCTCACTTTCATGCTCTGCAAGAAAATTCTTGGAGTACCCGGCCTTGCGATAGGCAACGTAGGTATCGCGGGTCTTGGCATAACCCACGATACCATGCGGAAAGCCTGCCGTTATCCGTAATCAGGCCGTTGCCGCCGTAGTAAAGAGCTTTCAGAAATGCCGTGCGATTCTCTAAAGGCTTTTGCTTGGAGAATTCCGCAGTAATTTTCATCCGCGCTGCATCCGCATTACCGCCCGCGCGCAGGATGTGGTCAATATCATCCTGAGAAATGAACATAGAAAAAGCGGAGGGTGTTACACTCTCCGCTTCTGCGATGGATTGAATTTGTTCTGCCTCTGAGGGGAAGAAGGACATCTGCGCCCCAGCAGGGGCATCGAACATATTTAGCTGAACACCAGTTCCGTGAGGATCGTTTCCTCGGCCTGCGCTTTCAGCGAGTTCATCAGCCCTATGCGAACTTGTAGGAAGTCGGCATACGGCTTGACGTGAAGAGCCGCGCTCGCGTGGATCTCGCAGCACTGCTGAAAAAGGAAGGGCGCACGCGAGTATCCATTTCTGAGAAGACGGGACTCGGCGTGTGCACGGTGCAAGCGGCGATTGCGGGCAAGAATGTCACCATGCACAGCGCGGACAAAATTGCGGAAGCGCTCGGCCGTTCGCGCTTGGATCTGTTTATTGACGTTGAGAAGCGTAAAACACTTGATGCGAACACCGTGCGAGGTTATCACAGACTCATTTCATCTATCTTGACGAAAGCTGTGAAATGGGGCTTCATCCCATTCAATCCTGCGGCAAATGCCGAGTTGCCAAAGCTGATGCCAAAAGAGGCTGCGCATCTTGACGAAGAGGACGCGCGGCGGCTGTTGGAGCTGTTGCAAAATGAGCCTGCCAAATATCGCGCGGCTATTTCCTTTGATCTCTTATCGGGCCTACGGCGTGGCGAATTACTGGGGCTGCGCTGGTCGGATGTCGATTTCGAAAACGAAACGGTCACCATTGTACAGACATCCTCTTATGTTCCGGGGGTAGGGATCTACACGGACACACCGAAGAACAAAACATCTGCACGGCCTCTGAAGCTCTCGCGCTCTGCCTTTTTCGTTCTGCGACAGGTACAGGAGTGGCAGGAAGAGCAACGCGCGCTTTGCGGGGACAGATGGAAGGACAAGGACGGGCGGATCTTTACCAATGACGAGGGCGCGCCGATTCACCCCGACGCACTGTCAAGCTGGTTTGGGGATTTTACGCGGCGGAACGGATTCACGGAGATCCATGTGCACAGCCTCCGACATTCTTACGCTTCCTTGCTGATTGCAGAGGGAACGCCGCTCGTCGTAGTCTCCCGCCGCTTGGGACATGCTCAGGTGAGCACGACCGCCAATATTTACGCGCATGTCATCGCGTCGGCGGATGAAAAGGCGGCGCAGATCACAGAGAAGTTCGCCGACATTATTGTGCCGAACCAGAAGAAAAAGGCCGCTACGGCATGAGAAGCAGCGGCAAAATGAAAAGCCGGTCAGGTGTTGATCCTGACCGGCTTTTTTGCCCGCCGAAACACATTTTTTCGACTGTAAGACACAAATAAGACACAAAAATGCCCTTCGCAGATATACTGAAAAAAGCAAAAGCCCCGAAACCGTTGAGATTTCAGGGCTTTTTTGGAGCTGGTGGTGTGACTCGAACACATGACCTGCTGATTACGAAGTGTATCCAGACACTCCGTTTGACGGTTTTCAGGGATTTTGGAGCCTTTCCGCCTCGCATATTGCGCATGTCTTGCCCTATTTGTTCCGTTGTTTCCACCCGCTCATTTCCCCGCGTGGGTCACGGTGTGGGTCAAAAACGCTCATTGAATCCTGCCACTTCCTTCACGGAAAGAAGAAAGCGGTGGATTTCCTTGTAATATGCAAAGTCAAAATCTTTGACTTCTGGAGCGCTCAACCATTTAGTATAGCGGGCAGAAGTAATCACACCCTCAACTTCATTTGACTTTTCTTCGTCTCTGATGCCAAACTTGTTGATCAAAACCGTCGTATCGGAATAGCAGTCAAAGGAAATGAAATCAACGCTGTATCCCATATCACACTGCCTTTGACGGACGAATCAATATCTCCCTGACCAGATTCGCAACAGAGACTTCGCCGCTGAGTAAACGGATACGTCAAGCTCGGTCTGCTCTGTCACCGCGAAGCCATCCATATTCCTTTCTACTGCCAGTGATCATATAAACATAGTTCAGTACCGCAGTACGTTCGTCCTCATCCCATCCTCCCCGGCAGCGCACAGTGAGCGGTGTAGGGCAGCAGATAGAGCTTTTCCCCCTTCTGATGGAAGCTGAAGCCAATGTTGTTCCCAGAGTCTATGCTGGGTCCGCAGATTTCCTTTTTGTCGATGACGATACCCGATTCATTCGCCATTTTCAGAAAATACTGCAGCGAGAAGTTGTTGTCGCTGCACTTTGGATACTGACTCAGCAGCTTCTGCATGGAGCGCCAGCCGTTTTCGAAGTAGAAATATGTCCCGATTATCCACGCGCCCGGCTTGAGCAGCGGTGTCAACTCCTCATAGAAAAAGCTCCTGCGGTAAAAATTGTGCTCATTTGTCGCAAAGAAGTCGATATTGACGTCGATGCAACTGGGACACAGCGGCAGGTCCAGCGTGCTGTCGGCAATGTAGAGAATCGGAAGGCGGTAATTCTCCCGCTCCATCAGCGCCTTATACATCGCCAACGTCTCCGGGTATTTGTCGACGATGATATAGCGCCCATCGGAATCGAAGATACCCTGATGCGTATACAAGAAGAACCATGCATTGATATAGCTCTCCATTACGATTTTCCCGCTCAGGTTGACCCCGTCAATCTGCTGCTTCATGAAATTGTATGCGCTCTGAAAAAGACTAATCATCCCTGCGGGCAAGTCCTTATACATCAAACGATGGACATCCGGCGTGTCGTCGTTTCCCTCGTAACGGTTCGGTGTGAGCAGGATACCATCGCACACATCCGCGTGATACCCGCACTGGCAATCCATGTCCGCTTCGAAAATATACTCTGTATCCATCGTCACATTGCTGATGGCCATTGGCTTTTTGCAATGCGGGCACTGGATAAGGCCGAGCATGCTCAGCGGCAGCCCCGTCCGCCGGTACTCCGACGTATCCACGGTGGAGAGCGCTTCAATCTTTTGCGACAGAACGCCGGATATTCTCTCAAGATGTGCGATCTCCTCTTGACAGCCGCGGCGTCGCTTGGCGTAGATGACGCGCAATTCCTCCCGAAAGCCGGTCTTCTCCATGTCAGAGATGCGGAAGAGTGAAAGGATATGATGAATCTCCGCGAGCGTAAAACCGAGTTCCTTCAGTTCGAGGATGCGCTCAAGATCGTTCAGCGTCTCATCGTCGAATACATACTGCTTATCCATTCGCGGTGGGACAAGCAGTCCGTAGTTGATGTAGTAATAGAGATTGTCCCTCGAAATACTGTAGCGCTGCGCCACTTGTCCGATCTTCATGCCTTCGCCGTGAGTCGGCTTCCCTCCCTTTCCGCTATCTTTCCTCAGTTTAGCAAAAAGTTTGAGTATACTCAACACTTTTTGCTGATTTGGCAAAAACAGCAGATTGACATAGAGCATACTTGACCGTTTATTCTGTAAACAACCTAAGTGCAGGATGCTTAAGACCGGTCACCGCACAAAGAAAATTTGATTGCAAGGAGGATATCTTTATGAGCACACCCCAAAATGAAACGCTGAAACGCACGCTTGGTATGCGCGAAGCCGTTACCATTACGGTCGGCACTGTTGTCGGCGTCGGCCTGTTCACAACCGGCGCGCAGATCGTCGGCTCTATGGGTTCCGCCGTCATCCTCGCAACCTTTATGGCCATGGTCATCAGCGTATATCCCTCTCACCTTTATGCGGAGATGAGCGCAGCCCTCCCGTTCGCAGGCGGCACGTACAAATACGCGCAGCTCGGACTCGGAAAGGCCGCAGGTATGCTGGCAGGCTGGAACTTCATCGCATCGCTCGTCGCCGTCACCTCCGGTGAGGCGCTGGCATTTTCTTTCTACTTCAAAACGCTGTTCAGGGCGTTCGGCGTGGAACTCCCGATCAGCGATGTGCTGCTCGCGGCCATCCCTATTGTCCTTTTCATCGTCACGAACATCCACGGCACAGAAATGACGGGCCGCCTCCAAAACGGCTTCATGTTCTTCTTCTGGGGCGTTGCCATTATCTGGGCTCTGATGATGATCCCCAACATTCGCCTTCCCTCTTATATGGTGTTGCCCGAGAGTATGAACGGTCTCTCCGGCTGGAGCTTTATCGGCATGGTCGCCATGATCTGGTGGTGCTTCGCAGGTTTTGAGACCTGCTGCGCACTAGGTGAAGAGATCAAGCACCCGCGCATCAACCTGCCGCGCGCATTGAAGCTCTCCCCCTTCATTGTCTTCGCAGTCAACGCCATCTTCCAGTGGTTCCTCGTCGGCATTGTCCCGCCTGAGCATCTCGGTGAGCTGGCGGATGCCTCCGCCCCATTCGCCGACGGCATGGCTATGGCCGGCATTCTCGGTCTACCGATGGCATTTCTCGCTGCGGGTATCGCTTTCGGCGGCGACTTCTCTACGCTGAACTCCAGCATCGCCGTCCCGCCGCGCTACCTCTTCGCTATGGCGCGCGAGGGTTCAATGCCCAAGGTCTTCGCCAGACTTCACCCCCGTTATCAGACGCCGTGGGTGTCCATTCTGTTCCTCGGCGCGCTCTCGCTCGTTCTCGTATTCTATCCGATCACATTTGTCGCCTCGGTCAGCCTGTTTGCCGACCTTTTCTACTACATCATCGGTATCGCCGCCGCGCTTGGTCTACGTAAGCGTCACCCCGAGCTGGGCCGTCCGTACAAGGCACCGCTCATTGAAGTCGGCGTGCCTGTCAGCATCCTCATCTACGCGATCATGCTCTTCCAGCTTGACCGCTATGCCATTGTCTCCGGTATCATCTGGTGCGTGGTCGGCCTTGTGGTCTACTACATCTGCCACGCTAAATATGGTGACAGCAACATCCTGAACATTAACGACTCCATTACCGATGAAGCGCCTCCCTCCCCGGAGGAACGTGCAAAAATGGACAAGGAATACCTCCTGTGGAAGAGCATCGTAGCCGCATTCTGTATTATCGCGGTTCTGCTGTACGTCATTCCCCTCATCTTCTGACCACCGCTAACAAACCTGCAAATCGTAAAAGGAGCATATATTATGAAACATATCAAAACCGGTAAAGAACGCACGAAGGAAGACCTCAGCGCACTGCGCAAAACCGTTTCCGAAATCATTGAAGACGTCGTCGCCAACGGTGATGCGGCACTTCGTTCCTACAGCGAAAAGTTCGACGGTTTTGCCCGTCCTGTATTCCGCGTGAGTCGCGAGGAGATCAACGATGCCTATTCCCACGTAAGCGAACAGGAACTCAACGATATGAAGTCTGCGCTCGCCAACATCCGCACGTTCGCCGAGGCACAGCGAGCGACCATCCATGACCTGCCCGAATTCCAGCCGCGCCCCGGCATCTTACTCGGCCATCGCGTCATCCCCGTGCAGTCTTGCTGCTGCTATGTCCCTGGCGGGCGCTTCCCGCTCTACTCCTCGGCCATGATGCTCATCACTCCTGCCAAGGTTGCGGGAGTCAAGCGTATCGTGACTTGTTCGCCGGTCGCGCACGGCACCGGAACGATCAACGACAAAACACTTGTCGCCATGGATCTCGCCGGCGCGGACGAAATCTACGCTCTCGGCGGCGTGCAGGCCATTGCAGCGTTCTCCTATGGTACCGAGAGCATTCTTCCGGTCGACGTGATTGTCGGTCCCGGCAACCAGTACGTCGCTGAGGCCAAGCGCCAGTGCTACGGACAGGTTGGCATCGACTTTGTTGCCGGTCCCAGCGAAGTACTGGTCATCGCCGACGAGAACGCCGACCCGAAGACACTCGCAGCTGATCTTCTTGCTCAATGCGAGCACGATCCCAACGCGAAGGCTATTCTTCTCTCAACAAACGAGGCCTCCGCAAACGCGGTTATCCGTGCGGTGGAGGATGAGCTCTCCTGGTTGCCGACGGCACAGATCGCCCGCCAGTCTTGGGACACCTTCGGTGAGGTAATCCTGCTCGACAGTCTGGATGAGGCTATTGACATGGCTAACCGCTATGCCCCGGAGCACCTTGAGATCAATCTGGCAGACAATGAACGTGTCATTGAACGACTGCATAACTACGGCTCACTCTTTATCGGTGGAAACACAGCGGAGGTCTTTGGCGACTACGCCTCCGGAACGAACCATACTCTGCCGACCGTAAAGGCCGCGCGATACACGGGCGGCGTCTATGTTGGAACCTTCCTCAAGACCTGCACGCACCAGAGCATGACGGATGAGGCTTCCCACCTCATCGCTCCCCTTGTCAACAGAATGGCGCATGGCGAAGGGCTCGAAGGGCACGCCTTTGCCGCCGAGTGTCGCTTCTGAAGACACTCTATCTCTCTCATCAAGGTAGTGCGGCGAAAGCTTTCTAGACTTTCGCCGCACAAACCTGAATTGTTAAAGGCAGCCAACAGTGAGATAAAAAGCTATGCCTATTAGTCGGAAGCAGCAGGCCTCCCAAGCCTCAACTGAAGCTAATTTGTGGCCATCCGCACTTTGGCGGAAAGCAGGTATATCAGAAACTTACTTTCATTTATTTGTACGGCGGTTCAATGAGAACCGCCGCACATTTTGTTGAGCAAAGGATTACAGTGTGAGGCCAATAATCAAATACCCGATGCAGCCAATTGCAGCACAGGTTAGAGCATAGGGAAGCTGTGTTTTTACATGTGCAATGTGGTCCGATCCTGCAGCCAAGGAGGAGAGAATGGTGGTGTTCGAAATGGGGGAGCAATGGTCGCCAAAGGTTGCGCCGCCGAGGATTGTTGCAACGGCGGCATAGACTACCGTGCTTAGCTCGCCGCCGCTGACGGAGAGGGCAAGGGGCGCGATGATGGGAACCATGATTGCAATCGTTCCCCACGAGGTTCCAGTCAGGAAAGAGATGATATGAATGCCGCGAACGCCCTTTGCGTAGCCCCGGAACCGGT
>UMGR01039014.1_pt1 | contig 19643 bp, 10 predicted proteins | sample 1965321 | NCBI WGS metagenome assembly UMGR01 (sample SAMEA4836077, study PRJEB28245) | human gut metagenome | biome: gut microbiome; material: fecal sample | place: Denmark | collected 2008 | reverse complement strand
ACCACCGAGATGGATACTGCTATGACTAGCTGGAGCTTCTTCTTTTTTTCTAATTTTCTGAATTTTCCAAAAATGCTTTTTGTCATAATTTTCTCCTGAAAATGCCTGCTTATTATGAATTTATAAAGCCTGTTTCTATTTTTGCGTTTGTGTAAACAACATAGTCGCTTGAGGTAGTTCCATTAACAACTGAGTTGTTGTCATTAAGCAATACTGCGGTAAGCTCAACTCTATAGTTCGCATAGGTAAGTCCCTGCTCCTCAAAAGCCTTGCCTGTTTTTACTGTAAATTTCGTAACGGCTGTGTTTTGTTCTTCGCCATTATAGTCAGCGGTAAAAACGCACTCCTTACCATTCAGGCCGCTGCTTGATGTGGCGTTTTCCAAAGTAAAGCTACTGAGGTATTTACTAATATCGTTTGTCTGCTTATAATCGCCACTATTGTCCTTAACATACAACCTCATTGTATACTGTATTTTTTTGCCGCTGTCCTTTGTTGATCGACTCAAAGCAGACAGATCATAGATAGCATTTGCTGTTATTGCCATTTCTCCTGTAGTCATATCTTTGGCATTGATACCAAGCTGCGAAAATGGTGAATCCTTCGACTCAAGAACCGTTGACTCTGCAACGTTATAGTTTAGCTGTGCCACCGTCATTGCCTTTCTATAGTAGCGTCTGGCAGGCATAACTCCACTTGCAGAGATAGAGCTGTTCTCAATATTGTTCTGGCTATATGCAACATAAGACGCCGCATTTACTCCTATACCGGTTTTGGTATCCCCGTCCTTACGCTCAGGAAACTGATCTATGATCCCTGCAGTACCATAAGTTAAGCTGATATCAGCCTTGACAGTTATAGAGCCATTTGTGTCACTATTGATATAATCGTAGACCGAATCGGGATACATCAGCATATAGCTGTCTTTAGCTTCTGAAAGTGTCTCAGTCTTGCTTATTTTTGCGTTTGATAACTCTGTGTCTGAACTGTTTAAAATGCTGTAATCAACATTCACCGAAGTTCCTGCAATGATCTTTGCATTAGCTCCCGCATCGTTTTCATCAAAGTTCTTCATAGAGAATTTAAACGCCTGATACATATTGAAATCGTCACTCTTATAGCCATTAAATGTATCTCTAAGGCTCTGATCAATGCTTATCTTTGACGTCATTGTCGCACGGACAAAATTATTTGACGCTGTTATCTCCTCTGGGTCATGAGCCGTCACACTTACTAGCTGTGTAAAAAAGTTTGCAATAACATATGCACCAGTGTCATTATTTGTCACTTGGACAAGATTTGTAGGAATATTGCCATTGAGCTTTCTTGGCTTATTACCGCTATAATAATTCACAAAGTTTTTGATGACTTTTTTTGTGCTTCCCGTTTCCGGAATATTGATAGTGAGATAATAGTTCTCGCTTATTATCATTTCGTCATTATCATTTTTTGGTGTATTACTATTCGCTGAAACAGTTATCTTATAAGTGCCTGTTTCATTCTCACCAGCAGGTCTATAATACTTGCCGTCGCTCGTTTTTACAGTAGCTGTAGCTTCATCAGCTTCAACAAGAGTTCCGTCAGATGCTTCTATAGCTGTTACCGACGCATATCTTAACAGTACATCATTCATTGTAACCGGTTTAAAGCCACTTATATTTGTCAAGTCAAGCTCACCGGTTGTTTTATTAAACTTAGCATCACTTGCGGTAGAATGATAAGTCTTGTCATTGTTATTTGCATCAACAAGAGTTAGCTTTGTATCATCGGTAAGCACACCACTGTCAGTGGCATTATCACCAATAAGATAAAGCTTTTTATCAAAGCTCCAAAGCAGACCGTCACCGTTATTGAGCATTTTTTCCCATTCGTTAGCGGATTTGTAATAGGAATACTTAAAATAAGTAGTAACAGGTGCATCAAAGCTCTCAAAAGCAAGCTTTGTTTTATCCGTATAGTGAGAATGGTTAAAGTCTGTGCCTGAGATAACGTAAGATTGAAAGCTGAAATCAAGCACCTTTCTTACAAAAACAGGAATATGAAGTCTAAGAGCAGTTTTGCCACTTCCCGTTTGGTCGATATAATCAAGAGTAATGACAGTAAATCTGTTTGTGCCGTCATTGTCATACTGACCGTCTGTGACCTTGAAATATCCTGTCTTGCTGTTAAACGTAAGAGTGCTTTTGTCTGATTTTTTCAAAACGTCGTTATCATACACATAAGTTGCTGTGCTTACATTCATAAGATCTGTTGTTTTCAGCTTATTTGAACTGCTGTCGCAAACATCACAATTTGTCAGAACTGAGATATACTTTGCGAGCATTTGTGTGATATTCAACGATGAGTTATCATCTATAAGCAAAACTGGAAGATCATTCAGCTCCTGAACATCAAGCTCAGAGGCCTGACGAAATGTTGTAAGCTTTGAATTAGCCAGATCCTCTGCATATGTCTTTATGGTACTGTTTATGCCATAGGATTTTTTCTTTGTGCCATTCGTATAAGAAGCAGCGTCACTGATGATAGTCTGCATATTTCCGCCAACAAGATCGCCTGCGAAAGTCTTACCGCCGACAGTAACGCTTGGGTTTATATTGACATAAGGTGAATAGATATCAACGTGTGTCCTGCTTCCATCACCGATATTTTGAGTATTATTCTGATCGCCGTTATAGTCAGCATGAACTGCGGTGAAGCTGGCAGGTATCTGTGAAGCATTATACTGTATATCAGGTAAACAATCCGTGTTATTTACCGATACTCCAATAAATTTAGATGATAGATTTTTATCCTTGTTCCAACCTATCAAGTTAGAAACAGACACGCTGTTGTTGCCTCTTACATAGCCTAATTTATTTATGAGAATATCATAAGCATATGTGTTTCCACGGTCATTATGACCGATCACACCGCCTGCACCTGCACCATTGGACTTATCTTCTGCTGACAGAGTAACATTGTTGACTTCACAATCAGATATCTTCAGATCACCATTAGCTTTTATACCAACATAACCTCCGATACCTGCATCACCAGTTTTAGCAATTGGTATACCTATCGTTGCATTTTTTACAGCAGACTTTGATAAGGTCGCAGCCGCATTCTGTGTGCCGACCATTCCGCCTGAACTTGTATAGCCATAAACACCGCAAGCTGATGTTTCAGATGTTCCTCCATAGTAACAGTCTTTGATAGACAACTGGTTTTTGTTTATTCCAACGAATCCACCGGCATTACTACCATAAACATCGACGCTGACGCTTGTGTTTGTTATTGTGCAGGCTCCGTTAGACAGTCCTATAAGACCGCCCTCGTTCATTGTCTGGGTTGCAAGGGGTTTATTGTCTTTTTTTGAACCGATAAAGCTGTCTTTATTATAGGCTGTAAGCTGAACATTGCTTATTGTCGTTTTGATATTTGCAGAACCTGCGATTCCACCTACGCCAAACCAAGTTTTTGTGCCTTTATCAAGATTAGCAAATTCAACTTTATTAATTTTTATCTTAGAATCCTTAACAGCGAATTCGTTGCCTTTCTGAGAATTTCCCACAAGACCGCCTGTTTCAAATCCGCCATACACATAAACGCCACTGTTTTCAGACTTAACGTTACTTATATTGATATCATTTGTTGACTTTCCTATAAGTCCTCCCACAGTATATGCACCATATATTTCAAGATCAGTCAATGTTATTCCGATAAACTTGCAAGAACTCTGTACTCCGCCAACGATACCACCTGTAGAAAGGTCTTCATTAACATACGATTGTCCATCGTTGTTATACGTCTTAACGCTGATCTTGCCGGAAAGCTTAAGGTTATTTACAGTTAAAGCATACGTTGAACAGTTTATCAACCCAACTCCTTTTACGGAGGCAAATGCGGTACGATATTTATAGTTATCCACATCTTGAAATTCAATAGTGTTACCGCTCTTGTTATCCGTTATTTTCACAGCATAGGCTTTTATATCTGTATCGAGCTTTATAGTCTGATCATTTCCCTCGATAGCTGTCAAAGACAAAGTATAATCACATTTAATGTCGCCCAAGTTACTATTTGTTGCATCAAACAACTGATTTATACCACGAAAACCGGTTCCGGTGAGGTCATAGGTTCCATTTCCTGTGAGTTTAACAGTAAAGTTCTTATTTAATTCGTGTGCCCACTTTGCTTCATAAAGACCTTTTTCACTTGGCTTTGTATATTTTTTTAGCATTACAGATTTTTTCTTTTCATATTCCCTGCTTGTAGCCTTTTCAAGTCTTTGATAATCTGAGATCGCAGTTTTGTAATCTTTATCATCAGAAGTCAATGTAGCTGTGCCAACTTTTGAATAGTCTGCATTTCGAGTAAAAGTATAGTGACCATATCCGCAAGTATTGTTTCTACGGTCTGTATATCCCATACCAGACTGTGATATGATAGACAGCATAAACAACGCCTGTGCATTAGGCACTTCAATGGTATTGGTCGTGCCGGCAATAACATTTAATTTCTCACCATCACTTAGCTCACTCTTAAACTGCGTGATGAGATAATTTTTCCTGCCATTGTTAAGGTTAGTTGACTTACCAAACGTTGTTCCCTCTTCGATAGCAAAGCCGTTTACAACTCTGCCTATATATGGATTGATAAAAAGATTGGTATATACGTCTTCACCCACTGCCTCAGTATTGTTGGTTGTAAGCGCACTATATTTGGCAACGTTGCCCATATTTCTGAAAATAACGCCGCCGTAAACTATGGCACCAACATATCCGCCTGCAGTAATGAGATGTTGTTTGCTGTTATCGTTATTTGCAAATTTTATATTAGGATTTGTTACCTTGACATTATCAATGATATTATCTCCACCGAACACAACGCCCATAACACCGCCATAATACTCCGTCTTTTTGGTACTATAGTTTAATTTATTATTATTGTTTTTTGAAAGCGTTACTTCATTGGTATATACTATATTGATATCTTTTACAACACTTCCGCTGCTGAACCTGATGAGAGGGCTTGCAGAATTATTGGTGATAGTTGGATATGTTCCGTCGGATCTCTGCTGTCCAACAATAACGCCCCTGAAAACGAAACTGTTTGATGTTCCGCCAAGACCTGCAAAAGAACTGCCGAGAACTATATCATCATTTATCTTGTAATAAGCCTCGCAAAGATATTTGATCATGTTATCTTTTGAAACTTTTTCCTTTCCGCTTACGAAATTGCCTGTTCCATCATAAGTATAAGTTTTATGATTAGTGCCTTTACAAAAAGCACTATTAGCATTAACAGTCGATTTATCGGCAGAAACATTTGCATTATAGTTTACTTCCCAGCCATTTGTAGGTGCGGCTGTATTGATAACTCGTGCGACCTCTGCAAGTGTAGAAGCGTCAAGGATATATGGATCAGAGTATGTTCCGCAACCCTTGTCAAGATATGGTCGCTCAAGGTTTACGTCTATCTCATCATAGTTTTGAGCCTTATTATACGATATAGCAACATATGGCTTGTATTCAGCAAAGCTATATTTCTCTGTTGCGTTATTTTTGACAGGGGAAGTATACCTGTCATCTCTACTCCAATCGCCATGATACTTATTCTGCCTGCTCACATCATCTACACGATTCTTTTTGGTGTCAGACACTTCTTTTCCGTAGGTTACATTATGCTTAATATTGCCAGCTGAGTCTTTACCCCAATCGTCGTCCCATTTATAGTTGTATATTGCAGAAGAGCCTGCTCCGTCAGAATGCTGAAAGCTTTCAAGCAAAGTAGCATTTTTGAAAATTGAATTTTCATTACTTGCGTCAAGCTTGATATTTGAGAAAGTCAGAGATATATTTTGACCCTTTTTGCTTCCTACATCGCCTATAAGGCTTGTTGCAGCATAATCCTGACCGCCTTTATCATATTTAGCAGTAGTCATACTGTGTTTTTTCTGTGACACATTCTGTATAGTGATCTCTGTCATGTTGCCTATCTTATTTATAAGCAAAGGGGCGTAAGAATTTTCACCATTTAAACTTAAAGAAGTATCATTCACATACAAATCGTCAAGAACGATACTGCCGGTAATTTTGACAGATTTTTTTGAAGTATTGGTGTCGTCAGCAACCGAGCCGCAAACCAATGCACCTGAACCACCATTCACCTTACCGATATTTCCCTTAAAGGTCAGTTTGCCGCTTATGGTAACAGCTCCATTTTCATTTCTGAAAAGTCCGCATTGCATCATGTAATGTTGATTATGGTAATTAGTTAAATTTGTTCCATCTATGCCGTCAGTTGTACGGGCATAATTGTCACTATTACTGCTTGATACCATTTCAGACTGATTAAAGCCATTATTTTCAAAAGTAATAGTTGAATTTGATTTTATATTACAACCATTTGTATCAACTGGATAAAATGAATATCCTGTCAAATCTATTTCTGGATCTGTTGGAAAATCTATATTTGTACTATTAATATATGCTTTTATATTATTTGCCGCAAAAAGCTTTGCACTCCACTCAACAGCCTTAGCTCCGCCTGTGGTGGCTTTACCGTTTTTATATACATCAAGGTTATAATAATATCTTGCCCAAGAATTATTTTTCCACACAGCACCATTATTTGTTGTTTGATTTTGATAGGTATTGCAGTTCTTTCCGTCCATATACAGCAAACGCTCTCCGTCCGCTGTAACAGCAGGAATTGAAATTATGGCTTGACGATTGCAAACAGGACTATTTGAAGCATAAATACTACAACGAGCTATCTCATCAAAATACGAATAGCTTGGGCTTATATTTATCTTAGTATCTTGTGAGATCTTATATCCATTAGGTTTAGTAAGTTCAAAATAAGTTGCATCTCGTGAGCTTCTGTAATTATTGACATTTTCACCTTTAAAATAGTCAAAGCCATAAGAGTCATAATCTCTACCAAAAAGAGTTGAGGCAAGCATGCCGAAATTTATACATTTTGTTGCTTTCACTGTCACACTGTCAAAGCTAACCTTTTTTATGCTCCAATAACCTGTTGTGGAAAGTACAAGACCACCTATCTCATTACTATCAGATGTTATAGTAGAATTAGATACAATTATTTTATCCAGCGTTACTTCAACATTATACCAGTTGTGACCAATAAACCCACCGCTTGTGCTTCCGCTGATTTTAGTGGAAGTTTTTACATTAAGAGTATTTACACTAACACTTTGTATTTTCACAATATTAGGAGATGATGATATATCCGAACCTATCTCGGCAATAAGTCCACCAACTCTAGCATTAGCACTGCCTGATTTAGGACCTGTGTGTTTGTCAGTTATATTTCCGCCAACAGTGACATTATCAAACTTAATACCAGTTGTAGGCTTTGATGTAACAGCTCCTACCATTCCGATAACTCCGCCAAGACAAGTGCAATCTACCTTTGTTGTGCTATTATCGTATGTAAGATTTGCTGTTACAGCAGAATTAGTGAACGAAACTTCACTTGTGGCGTCAGCAACATATCCAACCAGACCTCCGACAAAATTAGTATACGCACCACTTGGAGATGCGGTCGCATCAGCGGTCACGCTGTCAATAGTCAAAGCTCCGCTGTTGTATGCAGATACAGAACCAATATAACAAGCATCACCGCCAGAAGCATTGTCACCGACAATGTTAAAGCTTGAAACAAGCTTTAAATTGCTTATTTTTGCACCGCTTGTCTTTGCAAAAAGTCCGTTGTGAGTATGGAAAACTATCTTGTCATTTTCTGTTCCCACTGTCATGGTAAGTTTATGACTATTGCCGTTCAGAGTGCCTGTGAATGTATCCTCACCATTATCACGCATAAAGCCGGTTAGTCCTGTGTCGCTTATATCAACATCTGCACTAAGGCTGATATTTGCCGCAAGCATATCTGCCTTGCTAGCACCGCTATACTTAACAAAATCATTGCTATCATGCTGCATTATCAAAGCTGCACGGGCAAAATCTGCCCTATTGCTTATGGTAATATTATTATTAGAAAATCCATTTATTGTAACAGTATGCCCCGATCCATCAAAAGACAGAACACTGTCAGCACTCTCAAGCAGATCGGAATTGTTAAGGCGAAGCACTCCGCCCCAATCCATATCGTCTATAACTTTTGAAGATGTCCTTGTAAATGACCAGCCGCTTAAGCTATAGATCAAAGCATTGCCTCTATTTCCTACTATCTGACATCCGTTTTTGTTAGGGTCTTTAGGATAAAAGCCTGAAAGGTTTGTTTCACCGCCAAGCCTTACAACGCCATTTTTATTAAATTTGCCAACAATGCCACCTACGCTCTGGTTTGCAGAAACATCATTTGCCGTAACTGTGACTTTGCCGCCAACATCAATAAAAGCCTGATCTGCATAGCCCACAAGTCCGCCGTAATTATTTTGTGATGATGTGGAATTCTTAATACTTATAGTGGTATTCTTGACGCTTACATAAGCCTTGCTGTTATCACCTATCTTACCAATAAGCCCGCCAAAATCAGTAGAATTGCATGAACCGGTCACATCTACAGTAACATCACTTAGTGCTAGTTCAGAGCTAAGAGCATTGGCAGAATATCTTCCGACAATACCACCATAAAAGCCTGCCCTGACAGTGCCATTGAAGTTTGAAGTAATAGTATCATTAGCGGTGCCCGTGATACTAATTTTTACACTATCTGCGCTGTTTGTCAGCACTCCGAAAACAGAACCAACAGCCGCACTGTCAGCGGTATCTCCTGATGAACAAGCAAGTGCCATTTCCATGCCACTGAATTTTGAAATATCAAATGTCTTTTCGTTGGCTTTACTGTATGTATAAGAGCCGAAAAGACCGCCCGCAGTTACAGAGCCTGTAACGCTTCCGGTCATGGTAAGGGTGACACCTTCGCCGACATTTATTTCTGCATTCTCTGCACTGCCCACAAGTCCGCCTGCGTTGTTTGCGGATATATTTACGCTTGTCAAGGTATCGCACTTGTCAATGCTCAGTGTTGCATCAGCGCTCATTTTTCCGACAAATACACCTGCGTTAGATTTGCCGGAAACGTCAAGTGAACTACTTGACAAGCTTACAGCAAGACTTGTGTTTTCGTCCATAGAGCCACAAGCAAGACCTGCATTATCCCCGCCTGATACTTCCACCTTGACATCATTACTTAGAGTGATATCCAGATCGACCGTTGCTCCATTTTTCATATTGCCTATAACAGACGTGAAGGATTTATAATTTGTAGCACCTGAATCATCTACAGGATCAGCTTTTATTTTCCACTTATTAGCTGAAGCCACATCACCGTGTATAACATTCTCAGCAAGCAAAGCTGAATTTTTTTCTTCCGGTCTAGCAAAAATAATAGTATCTAAATTTGCACTGTCACTAAGATATTCAAACAGAGCAAAATTAATAGGAAGATTAATAGCTGAACCCTCATTTGCTTTGACTGTTCCCATGAAAGGATATTCTTCATTGCCAAGTCCTTTTTCTATTCCTGTAAAATCAGAAGCCTTAAACTGAGATTGGTTGTTTGAAAACAATACAGTGATATTCTGATAAACAGCAGGGTCTGCATTAAGAAGCTTTTTAAAATCGTCTGCATTCTGTATCGTAAAAACGCCACTTTTGATATCGTTAGTTATGTCAGTATATGTATCTGCCGCCATAGCCGTAATAGCATTGGTGACAGTTGATACCATTTTAGACACAAAACCTGAAATGTCTGCAAGCGGCATACTCGTGACAAGCAATACGACAGCTGTAACTAAAGAAATAACATTCTTGCGATACTTGCTGTAAAGCTTGCGGCATATTCTATTAATTTTCTGATTTCTATTAGCTTTCACTTTCAACTGCCTCCGTGCAAAGTTAATATTCTTATCTATACGTTTAGTTCAACAAGGATATATTGCACCTTTGTACCTATCTTTTCGTCAGCGTCATTATACATGGAGCTTAGTGATGATAACTGTGCTGTGCTGTATTTATCACCATTAAGTATATTCTCAATAACCTTTTTATTTTGTTCTTTATCAGCATCACCTGACAAGAACAAGCTTAAATTACCCTTCATATATTCCGCAAAATTCAAACGTTCTTTACTGTTATCATCAAACAGCACATTTTTCTCTGTCAGATTTTCATCTGTGCTTTTCATTAGTATCTGACCAAGCGTGTTCGGCCATACCCAATATACGTTCACTTCCTGCGGAACGTCTACTTTACAATCTTTAAATGTCCTTGTGAATGTTTCATCACGAAGAAAATCAGAATATGTGTGATTGTTCTCATCATATTTCTCAAAAAACATGATATGTCCATTCATAAATCTAGTTACTTCTTCTTCAGTAATCTTTTCATAAGAAACAGCGTCTTCGTTTTTATTCTCTGCATACCCCGTGATACTCAACTTGAACTGTATCTCCATTTCCCCCGACTGGTTCGGGACAACATAAAAAGTAAGCTTTCCATGACTACCAGGATTAATACCTTTCGTCATACCGCTTTCTTCATCAAGAAGCCAGTAGATCTTGTTGTTCTCGTCAGAAGTGATGTTGCTCCCATCAGACACCTTAGAGTAGTCATTGCTGTCAAGTATCTCAGCTTTAAGCACATTGGCACTGCCTACTGTTTTCAGTTCAAATGGCGAATCTACGCTTTTCATTCCAAATGAATCAAGATCAAGGGCTTTATCAATGGTAAACCAAGCCAAGCTGACCGCAATAAGTATAAATGCCAGTACTGCAACTGGTATTATTTTTATAATAAGCAGTTTGCGTTTCTTCTTTTCTTCCTCGCTGTCTGCTTTCTCTATCACTTTATGCTCAGCCACTTTGGCGACCTCCATTATTTCATCGAGTCAAGCTCTTTCTGCAATTCTATCATGTGGTTTCTGCAAGCGGTTATCTCGCCTGTGTATTTGTTGAACCACTCAACGTCCATTTCGTTAGGCTCTTCCTGCAAAAGAATTGCCTGAACAAGTGCTGATTGTGAACGTGATCTCTTACGCTCTATTTCCTCAATAGTAAGTCTGCATTTCTTTATTTCTCTTTTAAGCTGCCCTTTACTGCTCACGTTATTGTCCTCCTTGCATTAATTTCCCATTTTATCAACCGAATCAACTATCTCGTTGACTTCCCTATAGCCTTTGTCAAGATCTTCGGTGATATGGTCAAGTGCTTTTTTTACGTCCTCAAGTTTGCCCTGCATTTGTTCGGGATACTTCACAAAGCAATAATGAAGCTCATTTATAGCCTTCTGCTCATCAGTGTAATCGTCGATAAGAAATACCAGCGACCTTGCCGCACCCATGGCCGAAAGTATCATGTTATATCTCGTTGGAAGATCCTTGCCGCTTTCAAGATAAGTGTCTATCTCCTCAGAGGCGGCAGACAGATTTTCCATATACTTAGCAATGTAAGTCTTTCTGACTTCCTCGGACTTGTCCATATAAAGGCCGATAAAAACGAACAGCCCTGCAAGTGCCGCAATACAAATAACGATAGCCGTTATCATTTTAGCCTTCATTATCTTTTCCTGATTCAAAGCTGTTCGCCTCCTTTTTCTCGTTTTCCTGCATTTTCAGCCGCTGAACTTCCTTTTCAACAGCCTCGCGCATAAGCTTTTCCTTTTCTTCCTCAGCCGCTTTCAAAGCTTCCTCACGGTTTGAATATATTTTTATCTCAGCGATAGTTTTTACCTCATACACCGCCATGCAAACTGTTGGGATTATCACAAACAGTATGAGGAGCTTCTTTGTTGATGCAAATGAACCAAGCCACTTGAAAAATCTGAGTTTCCCATAGTATTTTCCAATAATGCTGACTTTTTGCACCGTCACGCTGTCCTCTATTTTGTTAGCATCGCCTTTAGTAACAAAAGTGCCGTCGCTCAAAACCTCAGATATCCTGTGAGTATTTATCTCGCCTTTAATACTATCATCTTGAGAGTAGAACGAAATGATATCCCCTGCCTTTAAGCTGTCAGTATCTGTCCTTTTGATGTAAATATAGTCGCCCTCATGTATAGACGGCTCCATACTTCCGCTCACGACCTTCAGTACGCTGTAACCAAAAATGCTTGCTGTTTTGCCGATACAGCCACAGACCATTATGTACACCGTCACACTCAGCAGTGCCGCAAACACGGCAGAGCCAAGTATTGTCAAAGCTATTTTTACTATCCTCAACGCCTTGCCGATGATAACGACTCTCCCTCCGTGTTATTGTTTCCTATATTTCTCTTTCAAATGCCTTGCCATTCTGCCAACTGCTGAAACATGATACTCCTTATAGAGTCGTTTCATTTCAGTGTCGATAGCTTTCTGCTCCTCAGCGGTGCGCTGTGGCGGAATATATGGTCTTGGCGGTCTGTTCTTTCGCTCAAGACGTTTTCTCTTTTTAAACTGCCTGTTTTTGATACGCCTCTTTACATCATATTTAAGATACGGAGCATATTTTTCATAGATGATCTCAATTTCACGCTCTGCACGTTTTCTCTCTGCCTCAGCCAGTTCTTTTTCCTCCTTGACTTTGAACATTCTGATATAGTCTGGATTATCCGTCACAACAGGTATGATCCCAAATGCGTGAGCCAGAACATATGTTATGCCACGTTTTGCCATGTAATATGGATTTTTGGAATATTCTTTAAATATCTCATTGATATTTTTATTTTCAAAGCTTTCACGTTCAGCTTTAAGACGCTCAGCACGTTCACGCTCACGACGTTCCTGCTCACGCTGCTGTTGTGCTTCTTTCGCCTTTTTTGCAGCGATCTCAGGGGACTCATACTCTGACACAAAGCTTGAAGACACGGCTTCTTCATTCGTGCTGATCTGCTGATCCATAGCAGATCCAAGGCTGCTGCGGACGAGCTTTTTCTCCTCTCGGATCCTAGCTCTTTCCTCACGGACACGCTGCTCCTCTTCACGGCGTTGGCGCTCCTCCATTTGCCTTTTGCGTCTTGCGATATGCTTGATCTCTTCCTCTTTTTCACGGCGTTCACGTTCCTCACGCTCCGCCTTTTCTCTTGCAGCCTGCTCCGCCTGCTGTTTTTGGATAAGCTCCAATCTTCTGCGTTCAGCTTCCTCATGCTCCAGCCTTATGCGCTCTTCTTCCTCACGCCGCTGACGCTCCAGTTCCTCCTGCTCGGCACGCTTTCTTTCAGCTTCTGCAGCCGTAAGGTTTCCTGCCTCTTCAGCAGTCATACCCATATCTGTCTTACTTGCACTACTTTGTTCACCCTCGCCAACTATGACATCATATTTATCAGATGTCTGCTTATCAAAACGCCTGACAACCTTTGGTGCGAGGGTCTTGTTTTTTATGGTTTTAAGCTCCTCCGACTTGTCTGCCCCATGGGTATAGGAGCGGAAAAGCATATAGTTCATTGCGGTCAGACCATATATATCCTCGATATAAGAATCATCAGGTCTTTGTGCAGTATCAGAAACGTTGACCTCGTAGCCTGCCTTATCGTAGCTTTCGATAAACTGCCAAAGGGTAAGACACGCCATAAGGTCCACATTTTTAGTGATAGCGTTTGTTCTCATAACAGGCGGTCTGATAAAAGCGTTGCCAAGAGTGGTACAAAGCACTGAGCCTTTATAGCCTTCGATAGCCTTTTTGACCCTTTCAAGCCTTGCCCAAATGTCAGTATCCTTGCTGCCGCCGACAAGACTGTCAACGGTTTCTATCTTAAAACTAATGTTGACCTTTCTCCCGTCGCCGCTGTCAGCCACGGTATCGTAATTAAAAGAATAAGCCTCCTGTGCCTCAGCGGTCTGGACAAGCTTATTGTATCTTATATTTATAAAAATGTATAGCCTGTCAATAAGGGTATTTACAAATCTATTTTCATATGTATCAAGAGTTTCCTCTTTATGAATGTTGAGTATCTTTGACGGAGTTATCTTTCCAGTCTTTTTGTCGATATCCTGAATAAGATCGGTGTGCTGTCCCAGATGTTTTATGGACTCTACCGTTATCTTCCTTGACATAGCGATAGGCACGATCTCTTCCACTTCTTTAATGGTGTTTCTTGGATTTCTTATTACCGTATCAAGATGTGGCAGAGCTTTTTCTATCTCTGTGAGCCAGGACGAATCTATATTCTTCTCGATTATCTTACGATTAAAAGATACAGTTTTTTCGCCCGAAAGAAGCAAGGCACGGGCTGCCGCAAAGCTGTTATTGCCGTCAAGCGTCTTTACAGCTTTGTCAAAAGCTGCACGCTGTTCGTTGTATTCGCTCATGCCCGTCCCTCCTCTCAAAGCTTATGAGTACAAATTTTAGTACAGTTTTTGCAATCTTTCAAGATATGCTATAGATTCTTTCATAGTGTTTCTGCCAAAAAGCTTCAGCATATAGGTGCAAAGCTCTTTCAGCTCTTCTCTTAGCATTGCCAAGTTAAGCGACTCAAATTTTCTGAATATCTTTGTGGCAAGCACATAGTCAATGCCGTCAAGTTCATCTCCACCGCAGGCAACATATACAGGAACAAACAAGTTCATCTGTTTAAGTATACGGTTACCGAAAGCCACTCTCAGCTTTTCAATTACCCACAGGTCAAGCTGCTGGATCTTTTTCAGACTGTCCTGTGAAACAGGATACATTTGAAAAGCTTCCTTGAAAAGTGTATCAAGATGTTCAAAGCTTAAATTCATAGGCGGCGTGTCAGGTGCGTCAAAGGCAACTCCCTTTGCGTCAAGATTGATAGGCTGTGCACGGTCGTATACCTTATCTGAGATAGTAAACGTGGAATCGTCGTTGTTGGCAGTACCGATATACCAAATGTTCTGCGGAATACGCAGCTTGCCCTTATCCAGGCGAACAGGGTCGGTGCTCCACACATTAGGAACAAGATCAAGCTCCCACTCGGCAGGATCAGGCATTTCAAGAATCGAGAGCATTTCTGCAAAGTAATATTCTACTCTCGCAATGTTCATCTCGTCGAGGAGTATGAAGTTTACATCGTCATTGTATTCAGAAGAATAAATTCTTTTGAGGACTTCTGTTTCATTAAAGTTCTTCGTGAACTCGTTGAAGTAGCCAAAAAGCTCAGTTCTGTCACGCCATGACGGCTGAACAGAAGCAATAGTAGTATCTTTCTGCAAGAACTTACCGAATGAATATGGCAATGATGTTTTACCTGTACCAGAGATACCTTGCAGGATAATGAGCTTTGTTGAAGCCATGCCTGCAATGAAAAGTCGGATAGTTTTTATGTCATAATAAAGGTGCATTCTTGAGCAGGCAAAGTTTCTGTATGCTTCGCAGATACCGCTAAGGGTGATGTCATTATTGTAAGCAGGCGGCTCGTATGTCTTGTAGAAATTGTCCACCTCGATAAGCTTTGAAAAACGGCAATCTGCTGTCTGAACAACGCCGTCCACAATGGTTTGAACTTCGCCCTGTGCAGGCATCTGCTCGCCCTCTGCAAGCTTTGTTTCACCCTCTGCAAGAGCGGTGTTATCATATACGCCAAGCTGAGCCACCTTCATTGCCATGATCTCATCTTTTTCCTTGGTCATTTTGACCACCTGACGCTGCAGGTCAGATATTTCTTCGATAAGATCCTCGTTGCTGACGATAGAGTGTCTGAATCTTATGTACTTTCTCACAGCAAGCACTATCATAAAAATAATAAGCACAAAAATAGCCACAACAACGATAATTGCAAGCACAGAAAGTATCCAGCCCAGCGCACCAAAGTCTGCCGAGTAGGTCTTGAATATCCTTATGTAGTTTTTTATATTGAAGATCTGTTTTATGCCGTTCCACAGACCCTTGAAGATCTGCCCAAAGCCTGCAAGCATTGACGACATGAAAACAAAAAACCATTTCAGAAATCCATTCATAATGTATCACCCAAGCAGCAGTTATTTGTCATTTTTCTCCTGCTGTGCATTTTCCTCTTCCTTTTTCTTCTGCTGTGCAAGGTATTCCTCAACTGCACGTCTTTTTATTTCTTCCTCATCGCTCTCTGTGATAGCAGGACGCTTTATCTCGATTATGGTTGCGATAAGCTTATAAAGCTCAAAGAGGAAAAACAGTGCTATGGGCAAAAGTATGCAAATGAAAAATCCCGTTTTTGTTCTGAGAAAATCCATTACCTTGCCGAAACCGCCTATTTTTGCACCTTTCCACTGACCGATTATATCACCTGCATAAACAGTGTATGTATCATCTACGTTATTAGCATCGCCTCGTGTGATAAATCCTACAGAGCCGTTATCATTGAGTACCTCTGCGATACGGTGGGTATTCTTCACCTTTTTGCCCTCTATAAGAGTCCAGAAAGTGATAACGTCGCCCTTTTTCAGAGAATTGATATCGTCTATTTCCTTTGAGATAATAAGGTCGCCTTTTTTGAAAGTTGGCTTCATTGAGTCAGATTCAACTGTGAGCGGGACATATCCCAGCAGACTTGCCGTACCATTATTCTTATCAGACGAGAACACGAGAATTGTTATAAGCAGTGCAAAGATAAGCACCACCCATGCGATAACATTAAAAACGATCTTCAAAGCTTTTTTCATAATTCAAAACCTCGGAAACCCGAGGCTTCCTCCCTTCTAATTCTTTAAGTTGTTTCAACGATCTTGAAATTCATACCAAGCTTCATTGTGCCACCGATTATTTTGTCAACACAATCAGGGTCATTTCCCTCAAGCCATATAACCACTGTATACTTGTCTTTCTCACCGGGACCAAGCTTTTCACGTCGGTCCTTCATGACCTCAGTAGAGGAGGCGAACTCCTTGTCACAATCGCTTTCCTTACCGCTGCCGTCAGACTTTGTTTTACCATAAACAGTTTTCTCGCCATTCACGAAAAGCTCCACTCTGATAGCTTCATCAACGCCGTTCGTGACGTTCTCGATAGTCATTTCGCTGTCATAGCTAAGTGTGTCTTTACCGGAATTTATGAGATAGAAAGTATAAGCTATATACCCCTCGCCATTATGGCTGCCGTTTATCTTGTCGATATTATCAGGGAAATCTTCGCCACTGATATTTGTCATATCATAGAGGATATCCGCATTGAGCCTTGAATTGCTCGTGGTATAGTCAGGAGTTTCCGAAAGAGTAAGCCCCTGATTTATCATATCATACTTACTTATCTTAACTGTAAAGCTACCATACTTGTCGTAAAAATAAGACACCGCATAAGCCGCCGCCACGATAGCGATAAGTATAATGGCAAGTATTTTAAGCAATCTCATCAATACCACATAGCGTTTAGCTTCCTTGGCGGTCCTGCGAAGTGCAAGGGTATCGACTACTCTTGTATTTTTATCTATATTTTTACCGTCCAAAACCGTATCACCCGTTTATTACTCATTTCTATTGCGAACGTATCTTTCCGCAATATATTTTCCTGCATTTTCTCCCGAATAGTAAAGGCACTGCATACTGCTGAGCTGTTTCACCTGCTTATCATCAGTAATTCCGTCAGCTATGACCTCAGCATTAAGGTCAAAAACGAAATTCAGCAGAGAGTTCACGCAGGTATCATACCTGTCACTCTTACCAAGAACCTGAGCCACTGAGCCGTCAAGCATGATATTATCTACCTTGAACTCAGCGGTCTTAAGCATTTTAAAGCCCTCAGTGCCGAAGCCTGTGAGCAGAAAATGAAAGCCCTGTCTTCTCATAAGAGCCACGTTATCTGCCGCTGTGCTGTCAGCTTCATCAAGCACATCAGGCGACAACTCGAAGCAGACACGCTCATACTTCACGCCGAACTTATCGCAATAATCTGCCACAACTCTCGGAGCTTCCGTCTGCCTTAAAAATCTTGCAGGCATGAACACGCTTGCCCAATCAACGTCAACTTCCCTTTCGTGAAACTTACCCAAAGCCTGCAAAAGCTGAACGAAAGCAAGCTTGAAAATGCTAACACATCGGTCGGAAAGCTGAGCCACAGGGAGATAATCCGCAGGCATTAGCGTTCCCATAACAGGAGAATTGAGCCTTGTTTGCGACTGCAAAAAAGTGACCCTGCCGCTGTCGGTATTTTTTATAGGTCTATAGAAAAGCTCCACGGCACGAACGCCGTCAACTGTAGAATTTTCGCCCAAAGCAAAGCCACTTCCTTTCTGCTCCAATGTATTATTATAGCATATTTTCGACAAAAAACAAAGAAAAATCGGGAGATTTCCCCAAATATGGAAAATTATTTTTTATACCCATTTACCAAAAAACGCCGAATTTCTTCGGCGTCTTTTTTGTTTTATTGTTATGGATTAAACACCTGTGCCTGTGTTTGAAAGGTCATAGAATTTAAGGTTAACCTGGAAGTCCTGACCTGCATTAGCATTCCAACAAGCCTCATCTTCTCCCTCAAGCCATACACGAATGTAATACTTAACAGCGTCACCATAACCTGTATTTGTTGATTTTGTTACAGTAGCAACCTGTGTTGCATTAGCAGCATTAGTAACCTTTCCGTCAGTAGCTTTAACCTCTGTTGCAACAGAAACATCACCATATGAATCAGTCAAAGTTGCTGCCGCAGTCGAAACAGCCTTACCGTCTGTGTAATAATTTGTAGTAGCATTTCCCTCTGCACCAAGGAACACACTCTGTGCTGCCTTAGTGTCAGGGAGTATTGCAACACGAGCAGCCTTGTAAAGTTCTGTAGTTGTATCACTATCACTACCCTGTTTAACTTCAACGTCAAGACCAAGGTTTACATCACTAGTGCTTGTTGTTCTAAACCAAACCGGAATGTCAAGATAATATCCTGAGCCGTCCTTATCAGCAGCTGTGACAACATCACCTGTTTCAGCAGATTTGTCATCATCCTTAAATTCCCAGCCAGCAGCAGTAGTTGCCTTGTTGAAAGGATTATCAACATCAGAAACTTTCTTACCATTGTCTGTTGCCTTTACTGTATAGAACATATCAGAACCATTAACAGAAGATGCAGGAATAAGCTTACCAAAATCTTTATATACAGAACCCGTAGCAGCAGTGTGTGACCAAAGTGTTTCATCAGTACCAGGTGCAGTTGCCTCTTGTCCAGCAGTCAGCGTGTTGCCAGTTGTAGCTTTACCAAGTGAAATTTCAATTGTCTGTGGAGTTGTAGCAGTAAGCTTAATGCCTGTTACTTCAACTTCTCTGCTCATAGTAAACCAAGCGTAAGTAGCAGTAGAAAGCATTACAGCGGAAGTTGTGAGCATTGCAACTGCAGGTATAAGTTTCTTCTTAGCAGAAGTATTCTTCTTTTCATTAGTTTTCATATCTCTTCGTCCTTTTCATAATAATTTGTCGGTTTATACTGTCCGATACAGAGGGCGCTCGTTATAGCCGATTTGCGGTAACATGACCGCCAAGCACCTTTTGTTTATGTCAATCTTATACTAAATTCGACCCACTTTGTCAATAAGCTACCAGCTTAGTATACATTATATTTATCTTAATACTTATTAACATATCAGACGCATTTTGCTATTTTTCGACATGATCATACTATGTAATAACAGCAGAAAGCACGGAATAACGTCATTTGTTATTCCGTGCTTTTTAAACCGATTATTCAATAAATTTTTTTTGTTAAACTTCAAACGTTTATGTACATATTAAGTTTATATATGTACATAAAAGTTACCATGCGTGAAATTTACAAAATATTTATA
>UMGR01035031.1_pt1 | contig 20155 bp, 9 predicted proteins | sample 1965321 | NCBI WGS metagenome assembly UMGR01 (sample SAMEA4836077, study PRJEB28245) | human gut metagenome | biome: gut microbiome; material: fecal sample | place: Denmark | collected 2008 | reverse complement strand
GCGGGACAATGTAATCTAATATCAGCCGGCAGTAAGACGTTAATAGCAGATAATATATTTAGAACAACGGCGTCTGTAACGGCAAATGCAGATTTTTCAATTATTTATGGTGACGAAAAAACAGTAGTCAAAAATAACGTAACAAATGCCGTATCAATCGGAACGTTCGGCGATACGTGCGTTGTTGACGGTAATGTGACAGGGTGGTGATATTATGTATAAATTTTATATGAAAAACGGAACAGCGTATTTCTATGAACACGGTGTTGAAATTGACGGCACAGCGTATGGAATACATACCGACAGGGATATATTGCGTATAAAACGTAGGATTGTCAATGATAAATTCGCCGAAACTGACGACAATTTCGATATGGACACAGAAATTGCAAAAATTCAACATACAGACGTTATGTTTGAACAGCCTACGGCAGAACAGTTGAAGCAGATACAATCAAAAACATTTGACAGTATGTCGGAATTAAAACAGCACGTTCAGTCTGTTATGAACGGTGACGAAACAATGTCACAGGACGAAATCAACGCAATGCTGTTATTAAAAATTGCGGAAATGGAGGTAGCAATTACAAATGAACAAACGACTAATTAAAATGTATTACAAAAAGGGCATTTACAAAGAAAAGGATTTAAACACATTTGTAAATGCCAGATTTATCACAGAGAACGAGAAAAAAGAAATTATGGAGGGTTAAAAAATGGCTAATAAAATTCAATTTAGACGTGGGCTGAGAAAGTTACTACCAACATTGTCGTTCGCTGAGCCGGCATACACAAGTGATACAAACGAGTTTTTTATCGGCACAGGCAAAGGAAATGTAAATATGAACGGTAGCTTGTGGTATACAGGCACAGCTTTAAGCGGTACGTCCGAAAACATCAACTATACATATGCAGATTGTCCTCTTGTTAAAGTGGGTGATGTGTACCTTAATACCGATTATGGCTATATCTATCAGTCTACTACAGCAGGTAGCGGTGAAGACGTAAAGTGGCAATACAAAGGTACGATAAGAGGACCACAAGGCATACAAGGTGTTAAGGGCGACACAGGCGAACAAGGTCTGCAAGGCTTGAAAGGTGATACAGGTGCAAAGGGTGAAAAAGGCGATAAGGGCGAAAAAGGTGAAACAGGAACACTTGGAAGTAATTCAGTGAAAACCGTGCATATTGCAGATGAGGCTATTACAAGAAGCAAACTTGCAGGAGATGTTTATGATTGGATAAATAGCGGTGAATATTCCGAATCTGAATGGAATTTTGACCAAACCATAAAAAATCTAATAAAAATAGGAGCAATAAACATACCGATTTTGGAATGTTATCCTGCAGAAAATATAGGGGCGAAGATAAACACAGTAGCTAAAGTAGGCGACTTGTTTATCATAAAAAATGTGGTTGCAGACCCGGATACAGAAGCAATAGAACAAATTCGCTATAATGATGATTTAGGTTCTGTTTTTGTTTTCAACGGAAGTATACAAAAAGGATATTGTGGAGTTTGTAGAGTTACTAAAGCCTTAAAAATAATAGATGTGGGAGAATATGAAAGCGGAGAGGTTAAACTGCTATTCACATTCAAACAAGGTGGAGAAGGAGTAGTAATACGCGAGGAGGATAAATAAATGAACATTTGGGAAACAATCAATATATTTTGGGTTACATTGGCGTGTAACCTATTCATAAAAACTGTATTTGTTGCAGTTATGTTAGATACAGTTTTGGGGTTACTAAGGGCAATCAAAGAGAAAAAGTTTAATAGCTGTTTCGGCATTGACGGTGCAATACGAAAATTTGCGATGATTGTATCGGTTGTGGGTTTGGCTATTTTGGACAAGCTGATAGGCTTTAATATGCTACCGTTTGTGCCGGAAGAAGTGCTTAAATATATAGGCATTACGCAAGTGGGTATATGTGAGTTTTTCTGCTTGCTGTACATAATGTATGAAAGCATTTCGATACTGAAAAATATGTGCTTGTGTGGTCTGCCGATACCGAGCAAATTGCGAAATGGTATCGAAAAGTGGCTTGATACAATGACATCAGAACTTGAGGGGAAGAAAGAGGAATAAATATGGATTTGAAAGAGGCTATTCAGATAGAAACTTGCAAAGATTACGAAAAAGATTTACAAGATGAATATTATCAACTGTCAATGCGATACAAAAGATTAAAAGCAACGGTTGACAGATGGGATAAGCGAGGCTTGATAACTTCCCCTGAAAGTATACGGAGTATATATGATATGCAATTAGAGGCAATGAAAGTTTATCTTGCAATGTTGTACGCAAGAGGAGCAATAGAAGGCGTTAAATTGAAAGAGGTGTAGGAAATATGCGAATAGGAATAAACTGCGGACACACTGTAAGCGGTGAAGTCGGTTGCGGTGCAGTTGGCTACATAGACGAAAGCGTAGAGGCACGAAAAGTCGGCTATGCACTTGAAACGTTATTGAAAAATGCAGGTCATACGGTGTATGACTGCACCAACGACTATGCACCGACGGTAAGTTCAAATTTAAGACAAATAGTTGATATGGCAAATTCACAGCCACTTGACTTGTTTGTATCAATTCACTTTAACAGTGGCGGTGGGCAAGGTACAGAGGTGTGGACTTACGGTGGCAAAAAGTTTGATGAGGCAACAAATACTTGCAAGGCGATAGGTGAATTAGGTTTTAAAAACAGAGGTATTAAAGACGGCTCTAAGCTGTATGTGGTACATCACAGTGACGCGAAAGCTATGCTTGTTGAAGTGTGTTTTGTAGATACAGAGGACGCAAATAAATACAAGAAAATCGGTGCTACAGAGTTTGCAAAGGCGATTTTTAAAGGAATTACAGGACAAGCGACAAAGGATAAAACAAACAAGGAGGAATTGAATATGACGCAATATGAGGAACTACTTAGCAAAATTAATGAGTTGGATAAGAAAAAGGCAGATAAATCAGAAATGATTTACGATTGCATTGACAGTAATATGCCTGAATGGGCGCATAAGCCTGTTCAGTGGTGTTTGGATAACGGTATTGTATCAGGCGCAGACGACGCGCACCTTAACCTAAACAATACAAAATTATGGGTATGTGTTGTTGTATATCGTGCAGTTAAATTTGTTGCAGGACTTATAAAAATCAAGATTTGATAAGGAGTAAATGACTATGGGTTTGACAGATACAATAAGAAATAAGGTAAACAGCCTTTTTAATTTTGATTCACAACAACAGAGTAATCAATTAAAAAACAAAATTGATACATTGTACGGAAAGCAAAACACAACAACGGCACCGAACATAAATTCCTTTAATCCGTTCATCAGCAAAAGAGACGGACAGGTTATAAATAAAATGGCTGATTATAAGCCGATTGTAAACAGTAGTGCGACAAGTGATAAGGTTAGAGAATGGATAACACAAGCAACAGGTATTCAACCAACAAACAAAATGTCAAATTCATCAAATTCTACTCAAAATGAAAATAGTACCGCTCTTAGCAGTGGTACTATTAATTCAAACGGTGATGATAATGTTGGTTTTAACGGAAATCTTGACAGCTCGTCGCTTGGAAGTCTTGACGTAGCAACGCAACTTCCGAAACTGTCAACAGCACAAATAGCCGAAATCATTAAAAAGCACTTTAATCGCAGTTCAGTCATATCAACAAGTGACGCAGAGGGTATATACAATGCTCAAAAAACAACAGGTATGAGTGCTTTGGCAATACTCGGTATCGGAGCTTTGGAAAGCGGTTGGGGTACTTCAAACATAGCCAAGAAAACCAATAATATTTGGGGTTACGGTGCTACAAATGTTAATCCTGAGGGCAACGCCCATAGATACGGTCAGATGTCACAAGGTGCTACTCAATTTGCGACTGAATTTATGAAAACATACTACAATGGGTATGGCGCAAAGTCAATTAATTCAGCAGGTACAGGTAACAATCCGAAAGGAATGGGGTATGCATACACAGACGGCGGAGCAATAGATAGCAGTTGGGCGACACAGGTAAGTTCTATTATGGGAAAACTATACAACACAGCTAAGGGTGTAAGTGGTTCAAATACAAGTAATTCATCAAGTAATTCATCAAGAAGTTATCTAAACAGATTGAGTTATGCGAATAATTCAAGCACTTCGTCAGGCGGTTCTTCCAAAGGACGACAGATTGTTGCGGCGGCAAAGCAGTATTTGGGAACACCGTATGTATACGGCGGTACTTCGTCAAGTGGCGTTGATTGTAGCGGTCTTGTACAACTCGCGGCGAAAGCAAGCGGTATTGATATACCACGAACAACATACGACCAAATAAATGTAGGGCAAGCTGTAAGCAAGAATAACTTGCAAGAGGGCGACCTTGTATTTTTCAGAGGTTCGGGCGGTAGTACGTCAGCTCCAGGACACGTCGGAATTTATGTAGGTAACGGACAGTACATACAAGCACCAAAGACAGGCGATGTCGTTAAAATCAGCAATTTATCAGGACGTAGCGACTATGTCGGTGCAAGAAGAATAGCATAAGGAGGTAAAACGAATGGCATATAATACGCAAGACGCCGTAAATACAATATTACGGCTAAAAGGTAATTGGCTTAATGCAAATGCAGAGGGCGATACAAAGAAAACGGCACAAATAGCAAACGAGGCACAAAACTATTACGGACAAATGCGTGAAAATGGCGACACAAAGCTTGCCGACACGCTTTATAACAGCGGATATGACGCGTCAAAGAAGTATGTTAATGACTACTTTGCACAGAGCGGTAAAAGTGCGATTAGACCGTATTTTTACGGCTTAGGCTCAAAGTACGGTTTAAGTCAAAGCGATATAGACAATGCACTTCAATATAACGATACGACAGGTGAGGTTAGCTTAGGCGGTAAAAACATAGGTAAGCCGTCGGCAGTAGGTTCAAATGGGGTATCTTATTGGGATAACAGTACGCTTGATAATGCTTTTAAAAACTATGTTCAAGACACAGGCAAAAGTCAAACCACATCAAGCCTTGTAGGTCAACAGCAAAGTAAACTATTCGACCATTATAACGACTTGATGAAAACATACGGACAAGACTATAAAGATTATATGGATATGGTTAAAACAAATCCATTCTCTACCGACGAGGCAAAAGCAATACTCGGAAAGTATAATCTATCGGCTATACAGGGCAGAAACAATCAACTCGCCTTAGGTACAGCCTCAAACGGCGGTAATGTAGACAGTTACAGTGCGGCGAATGCAATGCGACAACAAGCGGCGCTATATTCACAGGCACAACAGAATGTATTGGACGCGTATAATGCAAAGGTACAAAATGCGGCGAACTCAACGCAAAAAATTGAACAGGCACGAAAAATCCTATCCGATATGGGTGTTCAAATCGACAATACGTTCAACAGAGACGAAACAGCAAAGAATAACGAAGTACAAAGAAATGAAACTGTACTTAACGGTAAAGTATCACGTGACGCAACAACAGCACAAGTTACAGGTCAAATTCCTAAGGGTATGCAATATTCCTCAAATCCATTCTTTGATGATAACGGCAATCCGATAGAAGATATTGACTATAAAAAGGTAATCGAACAAGCTATCGCAAGAGGTGATACGCAGACAGCACAGGCGGCGAGAGTTGCAAGGGGCGTAAAAATTTGGAACAACTACAGTAAATACGGTCAATACGATGATGGTGATTACGGTGTTCCGAATACGCAAACAGAGGACGCAAGACAGTTTGACGCACAAATTAAAAACAGCACCGACCTTGCAAAAATGGGTTACGAACACGAAGAAAGAATGCCGGGTATTGAGGCTGATAACACAATTCGTGTTAATACGAATCAAGCCGATAATACAATTCGCGTTAATGACGCAAGCGCTAATAATGAAATGGCTGTTGCAAACAATGCATCGAAGAATACGATAGCTGAAAAAACGTCAGAAATAAATAACACTGTAAACGCATACAAACAGACGGATGGTGCGTTAGGTGGAAATACAGCCTCTTCGTCTAATTCTTCTAAATCGTCAAAAAACGGTAGTCAAGTGGATGGAATAACAAAAGAATTCTTTAACAGTTGGATACAGAGAAACAACAACGCAGCACAAGAAATGGGAAAAAAAGATATGTTTATAGTCAATGCTGATGGTACATACAAAATCAATCCTGCAATTCCGGACAATTATAAGAAAGTTTTGACGATGAATACAGCTAATACGGACGGTCTTACAGATGAACAACGTATAGATTTACTCCATTCAGTAGGTCTAACCGATGATGATATTTATAATGCAGGTTCTTTAATAAAATAATTACAACCAAAGAGGAGCTTAAAATATGAGTAATATGCAAGAGAAATTAAAATCATTACAAAATATTATGTCACAAAGAGGATATAATAAATCTGCATCAACAGCAAGAGAAAATACCGATTTAAAAAGTAATTTGAAATCATTGCAGGATATTTTAGTTAAAAGAGGGTACACACCAAAAAGTGTACCCTCTGAACAAAAAAGCAAAACACGGCACAAAGAAAAGGACAATAATCTTTTCGAAGAAACAAGTAAATCTACTTTTGAAACAATGCCGAAATACCAAGAGGCAAAACAAAAACACCAAAAAGAAAAAGAAGATAAACTTAATGCTATGTATGATAAATATGGCATTGATCCAAATAATTTTTCTTATGATGATTTTTCAAAATGGGCAGAAGAACATAATTTTAACCGTATTCCACATAACGACCCTTTAGAAGCAGGTTATGACTGGCTTCCTAATGAAAAAGGCGTTAGCAAAGAAGTAAAAAAAGATAAAGAAACATTAGAGCAACTTGCATTAAATAATCAAAGAAAAAACACAGCAAAAGAAGGTGGAAATGCACCGGATACATTTATAACAAGTTTAATGGACGGTGCGACTTTGGGCGGAAGAAGTGCGATTGATAATTTAAAGTCACAAAAAAAATATAAAGAAGCAGGGCTTAATGTCAACGATTACGTAAGTGAAAAACAAGCAAATGCAAAATCATCAGAAGAACACCCAATAGCAAGTACCGTCGGAGATTTAGCAGGTTCTACAGTTTCACTAATAGGATTAGGTGAAGCTGTTGGAGGTGCTTTGAAAGGTGTAAAGTGGTTGGCGAAAACACCTACTTGGGTTCAAGGCGCAATAAAAAACGGCATTGTTTTTGGACTACAACAAGGAACAGAAGCAACCACTGACGGAAAAAAAGCAAAAGATATAGCAAAAGAAACTGCTATAGGTGTTGTAGGAGGAGCCGTAGGCGGTGCGACAAGTTCCACTGTTGAAGATTTTGCTGAAAATATCTTGTTTAAAACGAAATTGCAACATAAATTTATACCTGAAATGATAAGAAATGGGGTTGCAGGTGCGTCATTCGCTGGTGCAGACAGTGCGGCTACATATTTTTTGCACCCTAAAGAAGAAAGACCTACAGCTAAAGACGTCGCTAAGAATATAGCTGTGACCTTTGCTTTTGCAACAATTACATCAGCTATAAATATGGGTAAAATCAAGCAATCAAGTAAAGAGGCTTTAGACGTTGTAAACGATAAGATGATGAAAGATTACGAAGGTATGATGAATTCAGCAAGTACAAACGACGTAGAAAGTGTTAAACAATTTGCTAAAAATGTTATGGATTACTCCGATTCAATGATTAAGTATCTTGACGGAGAAGGCTTTAAACTAAAAAATAATGCTCCGTCAGATACTGTTACAGAATACTTAACCGGCAAAGGAAATGCGCCAGTTAAAGATACTGTATTAGAAAAAGCTCGTTTTGTTGGTGAGGACACTCGTGTAAGAAGTATGCAAGAGGACTTAAGGACTATCAAAAGCAGAGCAAAAGAATTTTACGACAGAGCTGATTCAATTCCTTATGATGTAGAAAAAATATCAAAAACATCAAATGTAGGGAATGTGGACAATATCACAAAAGAGCTTACAAACATAAATAATACAAATTCAACGCCACAAAACAAAAATTCGATACAAAATGTACCGAAAACATCAGAAGTAGAACCGATACAAACCGTTCAAGAACAAACACCTATAAGCGTCAAGACAAATGATGTTGAAGCACAAAAAACAGATAAGTTACCGAAAGAAGTTCAAGACAGCGTAAGCAAAGCTGATGTTGTCGCAGAAAACAATCCGCAAGGGTATAATAAGGATTTTGTCAGACGATACGCGAATAGTTTTGTTGAGGTTGCTCAAAAGAGTGACAATTATCCGAATCGTGATTTTCTTGACAACAATATTGCTGATGAATTAACTCAAAAGATACTTACAGGGGAAAGTAAACTTGACGGTAACAGTGCTTTTGATTATGCAGTAAAACAATTCAAATTTATACTAAACCAAGCCGACGAAAGCAAGCTTAATCAAGTACAACAGTTTAATGAAAATCAAAAACAACAGAATGATGTATCAGCTTCCGAAATTAACACCGATAATTCAATTATTAATGATACAGCAGACAGCGTTAATAGCGCAGATACACCAACTACAACTGACACTGCATTTAACGACACACAAGAAAACGGTGTACAGCCGTCTGTAAATCGAGTTACAGATGAAGTACATAATGCAATGAATAAAGTCGGCTTAAATGTATCTGAAAATGCAACAGGTATACAAGAGGCAAATACAAGATTTATGTCAAGCAATGACAATCTTTTCGACAAAAATTATGTAAGTAACTATGCGAATGACTTTGTGCAAGCTATGTCAGAGAAAAACGGACGTAGTTATACTACTTTATCACAAGAAACAGATAACCTTGCCGACGAACTTGTAAATAAAATTCTTACCGGAAACAGTGTACTTGACGGAAACAGAGAATTTCAAACTGTAGTCAGAAATTTTAAAGATGTTTTAAGAGAGGGAATAAAGAAAAACACCAATCTACATAACAATGTATATGGCGCAAACGAAGTTTTAAATGCACAAGTGCAAGACGTGGAAAATGGCGATTATTCTTCACTTAATATAAGTGAAAATGCAAATAACAATATAAAATTTGCTCCGGTAAGTGAAAATGGACAAAATGTAGGTTATGTTATAGAACAAGGCATTGACTATACGAACCAACTAAGTGAAACGTCGTTTGCAGTAAAACAGAAAAATGGAGAATACGAAACAAAACAAGGAGTTACATACGGTCGTTTTGGCACGCACCAAAGTTCAAACGGTAGTTATATTGTATCGTATTTGCCGACGGGCAACGCAACAGCAATATTCCCTAATCAAGACACTGCTATTGAATTTATGAAGCAAGTCGAAAATGAAACAAGTGGATATTCGATTTATTTGCATAACGACAATGATGGGATAACAAAGACAGGGGGCGAAATATCACAATTTATAAACGCATTAAATACAATAAAGAGTAATTTGCAAGTTAAAGAAAACTCTGCTAAAGAAATGGTCAGTGCCAATCCCCTTGCAGCGCCGGTGGAAAATGCAACTCAAAAAGACAATTCCACAATAGAAATACCTAAATCCGATATCAAAACAAATGAAACACTTCCTGTAGGTCAATTACTTGAAGATTACAATGATACTGTGGATAATATTCTTTCTGTATCTGATGAAACAGCAAAAGAACTCGCAGATAATAGAGTTGCGGTCGAGATATTAAAAAATACCCCTAACGTCATTCTTGACAATGTTAAAGGCGCAAGAGATCTGAAAGTGATAATCAATTATACCAAGTTATATCTTGCAGTTAGAAAAAACGGTGTTTTTGAGGGACATTATCACAATTTAGGTGCGGAAATCGCAAAAAAATTACCTGATTTTCTACAAAATCCCGACGCAATTATACAGCTTGCAAATGGTAAACTAAACTTGTTCACAACAGTCAAAACAAAAAAAGGAAATAATGGCATAATATCTGTTGAGCTTAACAGTACGAAAGATATTGGCGGCAAATACAAAGATTACAATGTTGTTGTAACAATGTTCAGTTCCAATGATAACTATACTAAAAACTTGATTTCCGGTGAAGGTGTAAACATAAAATACAAAAAAGAGGATTTATCGCAAGTGAATCCCCAACTGTATAAGTGGTTGGCAATTATTAACGATAAATCCTCTACTAACAATATTGTATCACAAGATAGTGATGTTGTCAATAGTAGTATACGCCGAGATACAGAAAATTATACATTAAATTTGAAAGATAAATGTAACCTCACACAAACAAAGCATACCAAAACAGGCGAGGATTTATGGATTATAGGCTTAAAAGAGAGAATTTCAGCAGATGAATATAAAAAGCTAAATGCAAAAGTAAAAGCAGTAGGCGGCTATTATTCAAGATACGCAAAAACACCCGACGGCAGACCGATACCAGGTTTTATTTTTAAAAGTGAACCAACAGAAGAAGTTTTTGATGTGTTTAATGATTTCTTTGGAACCACAGGCACTTTAAAAGAAACGACAGAGGTAAAAGTCGAAAACGATAAAACATTTGATGAACAAAATGAGCATAAAAACGAAAACACTCAAGTGATTGATGAACAAAATGAGCATATAAAAAAGGTTTCGGAAAGCAATAATGTGAGCCACGTTGACGAAGTCGATAATCTTGAAAAATATACTGAAAATATGACGCCGTTAAAGAAAAGTAATGCCATAAAAGAACTTACAAAGCGTACAGTTACTGAAGAATACGGTTCGACAACTAATGCAGAACTTATAGAAAAAAGCGTTGCTGACGGCAGAGAACTTGAAAAGAGTAGAGAAGTTAAGAAAAAATATGCGAGCAACAATATAACTAAAACGTCTTATGTGCGTTTTCAAGACTTAGTTGAACAATCTTACAAACTCAACAAAGCTGAGTACAACAAAAAGGGAATTAACTCTTTTACTTTAGTAAAAGAAGCACGCGACTTAAAGCAAGACAAGCAAGGTGGAGAAAATATTAAAGCGATAGACAGCGAATTATACTATTATCTTACTGGCGATGAAACTGTATTACCTAACAAATGCTTTAATGATTATTATGCAATAAGAACAAGCAAAAACACCAGCCTTGACATAAGTAAAACTATGTACGACTACGGAATGTGGTTGAATGAAAATTCGGCAATGAACGCTCCGCTTGAAAGCGACACTGCAAATACTGAAAAAGAAGTGACAGATAAGCAAAACAGTATTGAAAAGAAATCAGGAAGTGATATAATTAAAGAAAAACCAGACTTAGAAATCGGCGATGTAATCGAGTATGACGGCAAGCAATGGAAAGTTACACAAACAGGCTTAAATATGAGTTTTGAAAATCTTGATAAGAGTGACAACAAACAGACATTCTCACATATCGGCGGTATAGAAAACTTTAAGCAAACACACGATTATAAGGTTATCAAAGACGTTGATATGTCAGATGATGCAAAGACTACAGGAACTTTGGGGAAAGTAAGTGAAAAAGACGCAACAAGCAATAAAAATAATATTGAAAAAGCAGTTAAAAATGATATAATTAAAGTAAGAGAGGGTGCAAACGAAAAATCGCAACAAGTTGCAAATTTTGTAGAAGAAAAATTGCAAAAAGGTGAAAAATTCACAAGCGATATGTTATTCAAGAAAACCAGCGAAATATATGACGGCTCATTAGCCGATAATACATTCACAGTCAAAGACGCATATGACGCAATGGAGTTGGGTATAAATCAATATATTTTAAATATGAAAGAAGAACCTACACTTGATAAAATGTTTGAAATAATCGATAAAATACCAACTCAAACAAAACGCACAGAGGGAATGGACAATTATCAGCAATTCTCTACACCTCCAACGCTTGCATATTTAGCAAGCTATGCAGCTAATATCAATTCAAATGATATAATGCTTGAACCGTCGGCAGGTATTGGAGGTATTGCTACATTTGCAAAAAAGAGCGGTGCAAAGGTAATTGTAAACGAACTTGACCCAAGAAGAATGGCAATACTTAAAAATATGCCGTTTGATGATTTCTACAGTGAGGACGCGGAACAGATAAACAATATATTAGGCGGAGATATTGAACCTTCTGTTGTTGTTATGAACCCTCCGTTTTCGTCGTCAACCACAAGAAATATGAAAGGCGCTAAAATAGGCGCAAAGCACATAGAAGAAGCACTTAAAATGTTAAAGACTAATGGTAGACTTGTAGCTATAACAGGTAAAACAATGGCTGATGATGCACCTGCGTTTAGAAATTGGTGGAATGACATAAAAAAGAAATACAACGTTGTTGCAAACATAGGTATTTCGGGTAAGAACTTTAATAAGTACGGTACAAATTTTGGCATTCAGATGATGGTTATTGACAACAACGGTGCAACCAAGAATACTATAACCGATTATGTCGAAGATTTGCACGATTTACAAAGCATTTTAGGAGGTATAAGAAATGAGCGACCAATACTTGACTATTCAGCAAATGAACAAAGAACCACTACAACAACACGCAAAGAAATTGCTACAACAAGAACAAAAGGTAGTGTTGGAGACGGCACTGTATCTGACGCAAGTAGCGAAATTGATACTAAACAATCCTCAGATAAGGGAAGAGTACCAAAACACAGAAATGCAGAGACAGAAGTTTTACGAAATGACGGAAGTGGTGGAAATACTGTCAATCAAAGAGCCGATAAGCCAAATGAATTGGATGATGAACGACGACTTGACGGACGAAGAAAATCAAGAGGAAATGATGAACTGCAAGACGTTGGAAGAACTGATAAGTCTGATAGCGTGGAACATAGTGTTCAATCTGGATATGGCGGAAACGAAAAGAATGGCGGACTTAGACAGAACGGTGTCGGGGTACAACAATTAAAGAAAAAAGAACTGACTGATAATGTTTTTGAAGAATACAAAGTAGCACCTTTAAAAGTGAAAAACGCAAAGCCACACCCTGCAAAATTAAGCGAAAGTGCGGCGATGAGTGCAGTAAAAGCACCTGACATAACATATAAACCACATATAGACCAAAAACTTATTGATGAAGGTACTTTGTCGAGTGCACAACTTGAAGTTGTTTCAAGAGCAGGACAATGTCACTCTCAAACATTGCCGAACGGCGAAACAAGAGGATTTTTCTGCGGCGACGGTACGGGTGTTGGAAAAGGACGTACAGTAGCAGGCATTATTCTTGATAACTTCAATCAAGGCAGAAAAAAGGCTGTTTGGATTTCAAAAGGACACGACTTGTTAAAAGATACTCTTGATTATACCAAAGATGTATTTGGCAGAAATGATATGGTAGTTGAATTCAACGGCGGTAAAAAAGCCGACAGCAGTTTAAAGTCAGATGATACCATATTGTATCTTACATACAATAAACTGTCGCAAGGGTGGAATAAAGAAAACTCAAACTTTGAAAAAATCGTTAGTTGGTTAGGACAAGACTTTGACGGTGTGATTGCTTTTGATGAGGCACATATGATGTCTAATGCCGGCGGAAAGGTCACAAACAGAGGTAAAGCTAAACCAAGTGAGACAGCTTTAGCCGGTATAGAACTTCAAAAATTGTTGCCAAAAGCCAAGGTTATCTATATGTCAGCCACAGGAGCAACAGAAGTTGAGAATTTGCAATATGCTACAAGATTGGGACTTTGGGGCGAAGGTACCGCTTTCCCAAATGAAAAAGAGTTTATATCTCAAATAAAAGGCGGCGGTATCTCTGCAATGGAAATGCTTGCACAGGATTTAAAAATGGAAGGTGTTTATCTGTCACGAAACATTTCTTATGAAGATGTTACATATGATAAACTAACCCACAAATTAACAAAAGAACAAAAGAAAATGTATAACACTGTAGCAAAAGCGTGGCAAATAGTATTTCAGAATTTGAATGAAGCACTGAAAGAAACACACCAATCGTCAGACGGCACTGCACGAGGACAAGTCTATGGAAAGTTTTGGTCGTCAAACCAAAGATTTTTTAATCAAATTCTTGTATCAATGCAAACACCGAGTGTTATTAAAGATATTGAAAAACAGCTTGCTAAAGGTAAATCGTGTATCATACAACTTACAAGCACAAACGAAGCACAAGGTAAGCGTGAACTTGCAAGACTTTACGAAGAAGGATTAACACTTGATGATTATGATGTTTCACCTAAACAGATGCTTATGGAATACGTTGAAAAATCATTCCCTGTTCAACAATACGAGGAATATAAAGATGAAAAAGGTAATGTAAAAAGCAAACCGGTGTACAACAGTAAAGGCGAACCTGTATTAAACAGAGAAGCAGTCCGAAAGCGTGACACATTGTTAGACCAATTAGGTAGTATGAAAGCACCGTCATCGCCTATAGATATGATTATCAATGCGTTTGGAACAGATTTAGTTGCAGAAAACACCGGCAGAAGTTCACGAGTAATTAATGTTGACGGAAAAAATGTTCAGCAAAGACTTAGTAATAACACAAGAAGTGCCGATGTAGAAGCATTCCAAAACGGTAAAAAGCGTATAATGATATTTTCAGAAGCAGGCGGTACAGGAAAGAGCTACCACGCAAGTAAAGCAGCCAAAAATCAACAACAACGTGTACATTATTTGCTTGAAGCAGGTTGGAAAGCGTCAACGGCGGTACAAGGTTTTGGACGTTCACACAGAAGTAACCAAGTATCGGCTCCTATATTCAAACTTGTAACAACCGATTTGAAAGGACAAAGCCGTTTTATCTCAACCATAGCAAAAAGACTTGCTCAATTAGGTTCGCTTACGAAAGGTCAAAGGCAAGCAGGCAGTCAAGGTATGTTTTCGGAAGATGATAACCTTGAAAATGCTTTTTCTGCAACAGTGTTAAAAAGTTATATTACCGCATTGGCTAAGGGCGGTATAAATGATATTACCAACGGAAAAGAAATTATTTCAAAATTAGGACTTAACGTATACAGTTCGGACGGTTCGATTAATCAAAATTCTGACGATTTGACAAGTATAAACAAGTTCCTTAACCGTATATTATCATTAGAATATGATGAGCAAAACGAAGTTTTTGATGAGTTTGACAGCCAGTTGAAAATGGCAATGGCAGAGGCTGAACAAAACGGCACACTTGATAAAGGTATGGAAAACTACAAAGCCGATAAAGTATCGGTCAAAGAAACCAAAACCGTACATACAGATAAGTTAAGCGGTGCTGAAACTTTGTATTATTCTCTTGTTGCAGATAAGAAAATAAAAAAGAACGAATTTAGCGATATACAAAGCGATAGTCCAAGATTTAAAGGCTTTTATCAGAACAAAGCAAACGGAGGAGTAAGAGCGATAACTCAAATCGCAAACAAAACAGATAGCAACGGTAATGTTGTAAGTCGTTTTAAGGCAGAAGGACAAGAATATGGTAAGACAGTATATTTAAGTGAACAACAAGTAAGCCAACGTTGGAATAAGATAGATAATGAAACAGCTAAAGCTTTATGGAATAAGAGGCTTGAAGAAATGCCTGAATATCGTCAAGAAAATGTACATCTTATAAGTGGTGCTGTGCTTCCGGTATGGGATAAATTACCTGAAACAAATATTAAAGTATATCGAATACTTACTGATAATGGCGATGTGCTTATAGGTCGTGTTATACCTGAAAATGCTATAGACTCAATTCTTAGACGTTTAGGGGCTAACAGAACAAAGGGCAAAGTAGATGTATCAAGTGTTATGAATAGCATTAAAAACGGTGATGTTGTTTATCTTGAAAACGGTTGGAGCCTAAAACAAAGAAAAGTAGCAAACGAACAGCGTATTGAACTTACAGGTCCTCGTTTTGAAAATTATGAGTTCATAAAAAAATTAGGCGTATTTTCCGAACGTATTTCGTATCAAACACGTTTCTTCATACCGACAAAGACTAATACTGAAAATATTATAAAAGAGCTTATGCAATACTCGCCTTATAGCAGAACAGAAACGGAAATGCAGTATAACAAAGGTGACGACGGTAATGGTTGGGAAGTAAAGAAACCAGAACAAGAAAAACAGATTGAAAGTGTTGAAGATGACAGCAAAAAAACATCAGATAAAAGCAGTGCAGACATACGTTATTCAAAACAAGCTAATAGCCTTGACAGTTGGACATCTGATGTGACGCAAAACAGCAAGAATGCAAAAAATAAGAAGTTGGGCGATATTGTTTCGTATATTTCAAAAGAATTCAATATACCTATTTCAAAAGGCAACTTGTCACTGACACGAGCTAAAGGCGAGTTTAAGAAACTTCCGAAAGCTGTAAGACTTCGTATAGCAAATGACTTGCCGACAGCTACTCACGAATTAGGACATTTGCTTGATGATAAATATGATTTCACTTCATCAGCTAATATTGATGAGATAATCGACTTTGCACAACGAAAAAGTCCAACATTAATGAAGCAATATAAAAAAAGTGAAGTACCGGGTGAGTCGGTAGCTGAATTTGTGAGAGAGTTTGTTAAAGACCCGCAAAGTACAATAAAGGAAGTACCGAGATTTTCAAAAGAATTTATCGAAACTCTTTCTCCGAAAGACGCTCAAGCCTTAAAAACTCTATCAGAATATTCACAACAATACTACAATTCGGACTTTATGGACAAAGTAGACGCGGCAATGACCAACAACAAAGAGATAAAAAAGAGAAGTAAATCAACGGCAAGTGAAATATCGAAAGAAATATACATCAAGTTGGTTGATAGCTTTGCACCTATCAAAGAAGCTACTGATTATGTTAAAGAGGTAAAAGGAACTCTCAGTGGAAAAAAGGACGCATATATTTTAGCTATAAATTCTAAAAATGTAGACGCCACTATGTCTACTATATTTAAAGAAGGAATGGTTGACCCGAACGGCAATTTGACAGGCGGAAAAGGGTTGATAGATTGCATTAAAGATATATCACACAAAGATATAGATTTATTCGATAAATATTTAGTATTAAAGCACTCTTTGGAATGGATTGAACCACAAGAAGGTGCAAAGTTAAAGCGTGTATTCAGCGATGATACTTTGCAAGACGGCAAACGAATAAAAAGAGAAATAGCAAATCTTGAAAACAATCATCCTGAATTCAAAGAAGCGTCGGAAAATCTGTACAAGTTCCAACAAGATATGTTAAAATATTGGGTAGTATCTATGGGCGGTATGGACGCTATTACATACAACAAGCTACAAAAAATGTACCCACATTACGTGCCGTTTATGCGTGACACCGGTAGGAACAGAACAGGATTTAAAAGTGGTTTTGCAAATCAGCAAAGTCCTGTAAAAACTGCGAAAGGTAGCGGTGCTACAATCATATCTCCGCTTGAAAGTATTATAAAAAATGTAGAAAAACAAGTGAAGTTCGGAACAAGAAACAGAGTTATGGCGGTATTGGGTATGTATGCGGACAATGTACCGGGGTTTGCTAATTTTATAGAACCTGTGCCACCAGACCAAGTAAAGAATATAATCAACATTGAAAAGTTGTCTGATGAATTCTTAGGCAGAATGTCAGAAAGTCTTGACGAAAACGATTTGTTTAACTTAACAGAGGTTTTTGAAGATGTATTCGGTACACAAGTTGAAGGTTATACACCTGTAGTTATACCGGGAAAGCAAATAGTTACATATTTGAACAAAGGCAAGCACAAATATTATCAGGTACACGATAAGGCACTGTTTAATGCTATAACAAATTTAACACCGGTTCAAACAGGAAAAATAATGAATTTTGCAGGAAGAACTTTAGGTATAACAAACGCACTGATAACACAGCTAAATCCGGTTTTCGCTACCACGAACGCAATACGAGATTATGATACTGCAATGAAAAATTCAAAAGCATATAATAATCCTATTGCTTTTACAGGGGCGTATATGTCAGCTTTATGGGACGTTATAAGAAACAGTTACGATTATAAGCAATATAAAGCTGCGGGCGGCGGACATATGTCAATGTTCAGCGATAATATTGACGTACTGAAAAAGACTTTGCGCGAGGTGAACTCAAAAGACGCGGGACTTGCAAGGCGTTTGGCACAAGCAATATTCTTACACCCAATAGAATGCGTTACAAAAATCAACGAAATCACCGAAGCTATTCCACGACTGGCTGAATTTAAAGGTATGAAGAAAAAGGGAGCCGATAATCAACAAGCCATTTATGCCGCGTCTGATATAACCGTCAACTTCAATAGAAGTGGCGAGGTCGGCAGAAAACTAAATAAGATATTTAGATTTTCAAATGCAACTGTTCAAGGTATGGACAAACAAGCTCGTATATTTACAAGCGGCGGCAAAAAAGAGATTGCAAAGCATATACTTAGGTATCTAATAAGTGCAATTTTAACTACTGCACTATTGGAATTTTGGAATAGGACGTCAGATGAGGATGGTTGGGAAGAATTATCTCAGTATCAAAAAAATAATTTTTACTGCATATCTATAGGTAACGGAAAATTTATAAAAATACCTAAAGCAAGAGAATCAGCAATACTAAACACAACAGCAGAAAGAGCCGCCGATTACGCTTTTGGTGACAAGGAAGCATTTTATCAATTCGGTCAATACATCGGTGATACAACATTACCTGCGTGGTTGCCTGTTACCGGTATTGCAGAAGGAGGAATTGAAGAAGGTGTACATCAAGCTGCAGGGGGTACAATATTAGGCGGAATTGTTGATAATATGGTTAATAAAGACTTTAAAGGTACGCCGATAGTAAGTTCGGCACTTGAGGACGAGCCAAACAAGGAGCAATACAACCAAAAAACTTCTTTATTGGCAAAGTCAATAGGTCAGACATTTAACTGGTCGCCGATGAAAATAGACCACTTAATTGATAATTATACCGGTATTATCGGTAAGCTCAATAGGTCGGTTACTGCTGACGGCTTCAGTCCGTCTAACCTATACGGAACGTCTTTCAGTGCGGATAGTGTATATTCAACAGATGTATTTAATCGTGTGTACGAACAAAGAGATAAAATGCAAAAGAAGTATCAAAATGAGCCGACACCTCAAAACGCTTGCTTATACGAAAAGTACGCTACAAAGGCGGCGTATATTACACAAGCAAACAAAGCGATAAAAAGACTGTCGGAGGATGAGCAAAGAACTGCACGTAAAGAACTTATAACAGATATAAAAGCAACAGGTTCAGCAATTACCGATACAGACAAGGGGATTGTTAATTCTTTTAGTAATGGCTTATTAACCTCTGATAATGGTTATGTAGACAGCTTGCCAAAGTCAACTATAACTAAAACAAAAAATAAGCAATCATACACTTGGGAAATGACATATTCGGAATACAAAAAATATTACGACGATTATCGGAAAGAAGTTGAAAAACAACGTAAAAAACTTCTGAATACAAGCGCGTACAAAAGAGCTTCGGATATTGAAAAAACTGAAATGTTAAAGCAATTAAGTAAAGACGTTTTGAAAGATACCAAAGAAAAATATAAAAATAGGAACGCATTAAAATTTAAGAAAGATGAATAAGAAAATAAGCTATCGACATTGCGTCGGTAGCTTATTTTTATTGTATCATACTCTGTTTTTGACTAAAATCTGACTAAAATCTGACTAACTTTTGACTAACAGACTAATAAAAAAGTATAACATTTTATCACTTTTTATCGCTTTTTATCACGTTGATTTTCTTCTCGCAAGCACTAAAAAACCGCATAAACGCTTGATTTCAAGCATTTATACGGTTTATGATGAGTTGGTACGCCCGGAGGGATTCGAACCCACGACCTAACGGTTCGTAGCCGTTCACTCTATCCAACTGAGCTACGGACGCATATCTGTTTAAGCTACGCATAATATATTACCATAAAGGTGAGGGTATTGTCAAGAACTTTTTTGTAAAAAAAGAAAAAAATTTGATTTATCTATCATATAGTATGAAATTTTTAACCGACAAATTTTGCATTGTTACATTGATATTAAAGGTATATTATTTTTATAAATTAACCCTTTAAAAATTTTTTGAAATGTGCTATAATGATAAGACTGTAACAGAATTATAGATATTTCGTATTATAATCATATGAGAATTATATTATAATGCGAGGTGTTTAAAGTGGGCAAACTTGTTATAGACGGCGGAAATAAGATAAGCGGTGAAATCGGTGTACAAGGTGCG
>UMGR01014943.1_pt1 | contig 20267 bp, 12 predicted proteins | sample 1965321 | NCBI WGS metagenome assembly UMGR01 (sample SAMEA4836077, study PRJEB28245) | human gut metagenome | biome: gut microbiome; material: fecal sample | place: Denmark | collected 2008 | reverse complement strand
GGAATAGTAAAATGACGGAAATGTGGTCACTGCTGACGGAATCGCCCCAGACCTTCAAGGGCGGCACCATCTGGCAGACCATTGTGACCATCAACGGCGGAATGCAGGCCATCGGCTATGGACTGCTGGTGCTGTTCTTTGCCATTGGTATTTTTCGCAGTGCCTCCGGCTTTCGAGACTTTCAAAGGCCGGAGCATTTGCTGCGGCACTTTATCTACTTTGTGCTGGCAAAGTTGGGTATCACCTATGGTATGGACTTGCTGGTAGATGTATTTGATGTGTGCAGCGGCATTGTGGCAACGGCGGCGGGTAGTATCGGCGGCTTGACCGGCGCATCCGTGGCACTGCCGCAGGAGATCGCGGATGCCATCGGAGATGTGGGCTTTTTTGCAAGCATCCCCCTTTGGCTGGTAACTCTGTTGGGAAGTCTATTTATTACGGTGCTGGCCTTCATTATGATCCTCACCGTCTATGGGCGCTTTTTTAAGATCTATATGTACGCCGCGCTGTCCCCGGTGGCACTGGCATCCTTTGCCGGAGAGGGAACTTCCCATTTCGGCAAGGCGTTCCTTCGGAGCTATGTAGGCGTGTGCATGGAAGGGGCGGTGATCGTTCTGGCCTGCATCATCTTTTCAGCCTTTTCCTCCAGCGGTACGCCGGTGGTGGATAGCAGTGCCTCCGTAGTGACGCAGGTGTGGAGCTATTTGGGCGAAGTCATATTCAACCTGCTGGTACTGGTGGGCTTGGTGAAGTCTGCCGACCACATCGCAAAAGAGATGCTGGGGCTTTAACCAAAATCATGGCGACTACCGGCACCGCTTCCGATTTCTTCAAATGCGCGAATAATCTCCTCAATTTTTTGAAAGCACTCACTATCATTAAGACGATCATCTTCGATAATTGCTTTGATTTTACAGAGCGCTTGATAGCATTGTCCTTCCACTATCTGTGTAAATGGCTCATTCTGCTGTGGGAAAGTAATCTGCACCTCACCTTGGGCAAGGATGTGACTTAATAATTCCATAGCCAACTCCACTTTTGAACACCTCAACTTTCTGCATGGGGATTATATCCCCTTAATACATGGGATTATAACCCCCATAATATGAGTAGTCAAGCTGAGGAGGTTCCCATGATTAAATTCGACAAGCTATGGCTGGTTATGGAGCAGAAGGGTGTCACTACCTACGCCCTTCGTGAAAAGGGCGGCATTGACAGTAAGACCATTCGGCGGCTCAGAAATAACGAGAACATGGAGACAAAAACCTTAGACAAGCTGTGTAAGGCGTTAGATTGCAAGTTGGAAGATATTGCGGAGTATATCGCGGATTGAGTAAAGATGATTTGGAGGCTATTCCAAATCATCTTTTTATTATATTTGCAGAAAGAAGGGTTTTAATTGGAAATCAAAATCAACAAGGAAATTCGCGCGTACCGTGAAACACTCTTTTTCGGCCTGTCCGTGCGGCAATTCATCTGTTCCGTTCTGGCGGTTGGCGTAGCCGTGGCACTGTATTTCAGCCTGAGCCGAGTGTTGGACCGGGAAACGGTGAGCTGGGTGTGCATTGTCGGCGCAGCTCCCGTGGCCGCTGCGGGCTTTTTTCAGTACAACGGCCTCACGTTGGAGCGATTTTTATGGGCATGGCTGAAATCAGAGGTCATCATGGCAGGCAAGCGTGTCTGGAAAGCGGAAAACTACTATGAAGAAGCGATGAAACGCGAGGTGAAGAAACATTGATCTTTTTCAAGCATCGGCGCAGCGCGGAACGGGACGCCTTTTCCGTTCCCCGCAGCGTTCAAAAATCTATTCCCATCAAACGTATTTATCAAGACGGCGTGTTTCAGGTAAGCGGCAAGTTTTCAAAAACTTGGCGCTTTTTTGATGTCAATTATGCCGTAGCCTCCCCGGAAAAGCAGAGGGAACTCTTTATGACCTACTGCGCCTTCCTAAACTCGCTGCCCATCGGAGCCACGGCAAAGATCACGCTCTTTAACCGTCAGCTCAATCAAAAGGACTTCGGGCGGACGCTGCTCATGCCCATGCAGGGCGACCGCCGTGACCTCTACCGCAACGAGTATAACGCACTTGTTTTGGGCAAGGCAGCAGAGAGCAACAATCTCATTCAGGAGAAGTACATCACCGTTTCGGCAGAAAAGAAAAGCGTGGAGGAGGCCCGTGCGTTCTTTTCCCACGTTGGGACTGACCTTACCACGGGACTTTCCCGTATGTCCTCCAGCGTCCGTGAGATCACGGTCAATGACCGCCTGCGGCTTCTGCATGACTTCTATCGCCCCGGCGAGGAACAGCTATTCCGGTTCAATTTGGAGGACACCATACGCAAAGGGCATGACTTCCGGGACTGCATCGCCCCGGACTGTATCTCCTTTCAGAAAAATCACTATGAGTTGGGCAATCATGTGGGGCGCACCCTGTTTCTGCGGGAGTATGCCAGCTTTATCTCCGACGCGATGATTACGGAGCTGATGGACTATCCTCGGAATATGATGCTTTCCATTGACATTATTCCTGTGGCGATGGACGAAGCAGTGAGCGATATTCGCAAGCGCATTATGTCCGTGGAATCGGATATTACCCGCTGGCAGCAGCGGCAGAATCAGAACAACAATTTTACCGCCAATATCCCCTATGACTTGGAGCAGATGCGGAGCGAAACGAAGGAATTCATGGACGACCTCATGAGCCGCGATCAGCGCATGATGCTGGCACTTGTCACGCTGACGCATTTGGCGGACAACCTCGAACAGCTTGACCAGGACACCGAGGCCCTGCAAGCCATTGGGCGGGCACGGGGCTGTCAATTCAACATTCTGCGCTATCAACAGGAGGACGCGCTGAACACGGTGCTGCCCCTCGGCTTAAAGCGCATTGACGCCACCCGCACCCTGACCACGGAATGTACCGCCGTCCTTATGCCATTCAAATCGCAAGAGATTCAGGACGCGGGCGGTATCTACTACGGCGTCAACGCCGTATCGCATAACCTCATCATCTGTAACCGCAGCAATCTCTTGAATGGAAACGGTTTTATTACCGGCGTTTCCGGCTCCGGCAAAAGCATGGCGGCAAAGCAGGAAATGACAGCGTTGGCGCTCTCTACCGACCATGACATTATTATTGTCGATCCCGAACGCGAATATGGTGAGCTGGTACGGGCGCTGGGCGGCGAGGTCATCACCATCTCCGCCTCTGACCCAAACGGTTGTCACATCAATGCGCTGGATTTGTCCGAGGGGTATGGCGACGGCAGGGAGCCGTTGGTGATGAAGTCTGAGTTTATCATGTCGCTCTACGAGCAGCTTATGGGCGCGGATAAGATCGAGCCGCAGGAGAAGTCCATCATTGACCGCAGCGTGGGAAACATCTATCGGGAATATTTGAAAAGTTATCAGGGACAGCCGCCCACGCTGAAGGACCTCTATGACGACCTGATGAAGCAGGTCAACCCGGAGGCCCACCGCATTGCGCTGGCATTGGAGCTGTTCACAGTGGGCAGTCTGAATGTATTTTCCCACCAGACCAATATCAACACAAAAAGCCGCATTCTCTGCTTCGATATTCAGGACTTGGGCGAAAATCTGAAATCAGTGGGCCTGTTGGTGATGCTGGACGCCATTTACAACCGCGTCATTCAAAATCGCAAGGCGGGAAAATACACCCATGTCTACATCGACGAGATCTATCTGTTTTTCGCCAATGGGAGCGGCAGCGGACACAGCATTACCAATTACAGCAGCGAATTTCTCTACAAGTGCTGGAAGCGCTTCCGTAAATACGGCGCGACGCTCACCGGCATTACACAGAATGTGGAGGAATGTCTGCTATCCAATACGGCGCGGATGATGTTCGCAAACTCCGAGTTCCTGCTGATGCTCAATCAAGCCACCACCGACCGGGAGCAGCTTGCCCGTCTGCTGGGTGCATCGGATACGCAGATGAGCTATGTGGACAATGCCCCTGCTGGCCACGGGCTCATTAAGGTAGGCGGGGCCATCGTGCCTTTCGCCAATGAGCTGCCCAAGAATACAGAACTGTATCGCCTGATGACCACCAAGCCGGGTGAGGATTGATGGTATGAAGGATTTGAAGATCAAACCCGGCATGGACACGCCAAAGGCAAAGTTGAAGAACCCCGCGCCAAAAGATGCCAATTCCATTCTGAAAAAGCACATGGATAAGCGGCAGAGGGAAAAGGAGCCGGAAAGCCGGGACCCAGTGCGCTACGCCACCGACCGTGTGGAGAAAAATATGCGCCGTGGCGCATCTGGGGCGGCGGATGCCTCGCGGCGCATGATAAAGCACTACCGAGGAAAGCTGAGACAGGGTAAAGAGAATGCGATAAGAACTCATAGCACAGCAGAAACACCAGATAGGGCGATCGGTTCGGAAAGTGTTTTCATCGACACACCGATGGAATATGCCTTTTCTCCGGTAGAAACCGCTGCACGAAATGAAGTCGGAAACCGGACCATTTCTCCGCAAACTCGCGGAGGTACAAAAAGCGCAAATGCCGCCCCGCAGGAGCGTGGGCGGCAGAAAGTTATACAGGACGCGAAAGCCGCCTATCGGCGGAACTTGGCCGAAAAAAGAACAACGGAACGCCGCACCTCTGCTGCCCCGAAGGGCAGCGGGCGCACAGCGGCAGATCCGTTCCAGATCTCCGAGGCTGCAAAGCAGCAAGGCTCCCCACCAAAAATCGGAGGGATACCCCGCAAGGACGGCGTTCACGCACCAAAAAGCCGAGCCTTTCGGCAGGCACAGCCTGCGCAAAGCGTCATGCAGAAAGCAAAGTCGGCAGCCCAGCGAAGGATGCAGCGGAAGATGCTTCAGAAATCGGCGCAGAGTGGCGGCAAAACTGCGAAAAAGTTAAGCGGCACCGCAACGCAAGCCGCAAAAGTGATTGGGAAAAGCGTCGCGTCTGCGGCCAGTTCAATCCTGACGGCAGGCGGCGGTGCGGTGGTGCTGGTGCTGCTCCTGACGGTGATCCTCGTGGCGGCAATCGTGGCGTCCCCCTTTGGTATCCTTTTTTCCAACGAGAGCCGGGAGGCGGGCGTTGTGCCGCTCTCTGCTGCGGTGGCGCAGGTCAACTATGATTTCAATGAGCGGCTGGAAGCCCTGCAAACAGCAGATGATTATGATTCCATTTCCGTGACCGGCCAGCCTGCCGATTGGATCGAGGTGCTGGCGGTGTTCGCGGTGAAGGTGGCAGGCAGTAACGATGCGGATGCCGCGGACGTGGCCACCATGGATGCCGACCGCATTGCCCGCCTGAAAGCGGTCTTTTGGGACATGACCGCAATCAAAACGGAGGTGGAAACGATCAACCACCCCGGCAGCGGTGATGATGGCTGGACGGAGCGAAACCTCTATATCACCATTACCGCAAAAACGGCAGAGGAGATGAAAACCGAGTATCATTTCAACCGCAACCAGATCGCAGCGCTGGACGAGCTGCTGGAGCAGCGGGGGCTTCTGCTGGAGCTGTTGGAGGATGTGTACTCCGTCAGCGGGGATACGGCGGCGCTTATCCGCAGTCTGCCGGAAGATCTATCGCCGGAGCGCGAAGCGGTGGTACGCACCGCCTGTTCTCTTGTCGGCAAGGTGAATTATTTTTGGGGAGGAAAGAGCCTTGTGATCGGCTGGGACGCCCGGTGGGGTGAGCTGCGGCAGGTCACGGCGGCAGGCAGCTCCACCACGGGGACCTACCGCCCCTACGGACTGGATTGCAGCGGCTGTGCGACACGTTCCTAACTGAAAAGGTTAGGCGTGAAACAAAAAATAAGGATTGAAAGGAGCCAGATAAAGTTTCATAGAACTGATATTCCAAGAAGTGGAATGACGGGGTAACGCCCTGAAACGCTCCCCTAAGCTCGCGGTATGCGGAGAGGTGCGCAAACGCCAAACCGTGTAAAGCCCGCTAAAGACGGCTGAGAGCTACCCTAACGCTGGGAGTTTCCCAGAGCGAGGAAAGTGCGCCAGAGGTGGCGTGTGTAGGTTATAGGCCGGGGGTCTATAAAGCGTCCATGGTGAGAATGCAGGTTCGTGACCTGCCGACGAATGTCCGAGTGTACGGGTCTAAATGCAGACATGGTAGAAATGCCATGACCGCCAAGCGCGGGGTACGTGGGGTGGAGTAAGGTTAGTCTGGGATAAAACACCCTGCCGTGTTACAGGCACGGCCAAGCGTACAGGCTTAAAGGACACACCTAAAGACGCCATGAAAAAGATAGGAATATCGGAACGTGGAAAGGTTAGAACATGGAGCATTTGCGTGCAATGAAGTGTTGGCGAGGGAAAGCCGCAAGGTATAACCCGCCTTTATCTAACCGAGAGCGATGTCATAGTACCGATGAAACCGTGATAATAAGCGGTGGAGGGATAGGCATTAGTCGTAGATTGAAAGAACAAATCAGAATGAAAAATGCAAAGGTTCGAGTATGACTAAGAAAGGCCACTTCTCGGGAAAGAGGAGGATGCCGACTTTGCCAACCGCAACGAAAGAACAGAAAGTGCAGAAAATCCGAAACGCTGAGTATTATGATTTTCAGGGTGTACAGGACACTTTATACACACAGAGCAAAGAAAACAAAGTGTTCAGAAAATTGATGACAATTATTCTCTCAGAAGAAAATATCATGCTGGCCTATCGCAATATCAAGAAAAATACAGGAAGTCATACACCCGGCGTGGATGGAAAAACAATCAAAGACCTGTCCAAGTGGCAGGAAGATAGCCTGATAACCTATATACGCACCAGATTAAAACACTATATTCCCCAACCGGTAAGACGTGTGGAAATTCCAAAAGCAAACGGTAAAACAAGACCGCTGGGTATTCCGACCATCATGGACAGATTGATACAGCAATGCGTCCTCCAAGTAATGGAGCCAATTTGTGAGGCGAAATTCCATGAACGGAATAACGGTTTTCGCCCATGTAGAAGTGCAGAACACGCCATCGCACAAGTTTACAAATTCGTACAGCGCAGTGGACTGCACTTTGTGGTGGACATTGATATTAAAGGGTTCTTTGATAATGTCCAGCATGGGAAACTGCTGAAACAGCTTTGGCAGATGGGTATTCGGGATAAAACCTTGCTCTCCATCTTGTCAGCTATGCTAAAGGCAGAAGTCGCAGAAATCGGCTTCCCAGAACGGGGAACGCCGCAAGGCGGCATCATCTCGCCGTTGCTGGCAAATGTGGTACTGAATGAATTGGATTGGTGGATTTCCAGTCAATGGGAAACTATACCCACACACCATCAATATGCGGTTACCATTGCGCCAAACGGAACAGCGAGTAGAGGAAAGACTTATCGCGCATTGCAAAGCACGCAGTTAAAAGAATGTTGGATTGTCCGATATGCGGATGACTTCAAAATTCTTTGCCGCAAGCGCAGTGATGCGGTAAAGCTATTTGCCGCCACACAGCAATGGCTGAAAGCGCGTCTCGGATTAGACATTAGTCCTGAAAAGTCGGGGATAGTGAACTTGAAAAAGCATTACACTGAATTTCTGGGCATCAAAATCAGAGTGCGTCAAAAAGGGAAAAAAGCCAACGGGTCACCAGGGTACACAGTTTACTCTGGGATGACAGATAAGGCATATCAGGCAATGAAATCAAAGGTTCAGCAGCATACCAGAGCAATGGCACACCCGGCAGATACAAATGATGGGAGCCGTGCCGTAGATGCCTATAACGCCTATGTGCTGGGCATCCACAATTACTATCGTATCGCAACAAATATAACTCTGGATATGCGTAAAATAGCCTTTCTGGTCAAACACGAACTAAATGCACGCCTGCGAAGATATACGCAAAAATCGGGGGATAAACTCCCCAGTTATATTGCTGAACGGTATGGAAACAGCAAAATGCTTCGGTATGTATATGGACGGGCATTGATACCGATAGGGTATCTTAAACACAAAGCCCCCATGTTCAAGCCGAAGAAAGTCAATCGTTACACCCCAGAAGGGCGAGCCGAAATCCATAAAAGCCTCTCATGCGTCAACATTTCAATCCTAAGAGAAATGATGAGAAACCCCATCATGGATAGGAGTGTTGAGTACAATGACAATCGCCTATCGCTCTACTGCGGGCAAATGGGACGCTGCTATGTGACTAAACAGCCGCTGGAATTGGGGCATATGCACTGTCATCACCGCATACCAAGGCACTTCGGCGGAGATGACAAATACGGAAATCTGGTGTTAGTAACAGATGAAGTCCACCGCTTGCTTCATGCAACACAGCCAGATACGATTGCACATTATATGCTGAAACTGAAACCTGACAGCAAACAACTGAGAACACTAGATAGACTTCGCAGATGGCTGCAACTGCCCGAATTTCAATCCTATACATCTTATTAAAAAGAGCGGTTGTAATTTTCATTGGTGATTTTCATTTCAACTTACGATGGAACGCCGTGTGAGCTGAAAGGTTCACGCACGGTGTGGAGCGGGGGAAAACCTGGAGATAGTATCAAAGGGTTACCTATCGCTATTTGTGGATTGGGTTTTCTACAATCAGTCTGGCGGCAGCTATGTCATCGGCCATGGTGGAGGGGCTACTATGCAGCACTCATACTGCACCGATATTTCGTGGGCGGGCGCACAGCCCGGTGACTTGGTGTTCTACCCGGATAATTCCCATGTGGGCATCGTTGGCGGCAGGGACGCAAACGGAGAGCTACTGATTATCCACTGCGCCAGCGGCTATAACAATGTGGTCGTTACTGGTCTGGAGGGCTTTACATCTATCAGTAGACCGAGGTACTACGCAGAGTAAAAAAGTTTTACCTTTTGTTCCCCCCTGACAGGGGTAACAAGTGATTCCTGGGATACCCCGGCAGGTCATCGTATCTACGATGCCTGCCGGGGTTCTTCCGTTTCCTGGGTTTGTAGGGGTTCCGGTGCTTCCATCGTTTCTTCCACATCCTGCTGACCGCTGCCAACATAGCCAATGCCGTTATAGTAGATCTCCACGGTCTGCGGTGCGTGCTTAGACCACTTTGCCTCTTTTTCATGAACCACGATCTTTTCAATGAACAGCCGCAGCAGTTCCGGCGTCAGCTCCGTGATATCCGTGTACCGCTTCGCCTTATCAAGAAAGCCGCCCGTTCCAATCGCCGTTTCCCGCAGGCGCTGGATTTCTTTCTCTTTCTGTGGGATGCCAACGGTGATGCGGCTCTGTTCTTCCGTGTAGCTGCCGGAGAGCATTTGGAACTGCTCCGTGGTGATACGGCCCAGCACACTGTCCTCATACAGCTTTTTGAAAATCGCGTCCAGTTCAGCTTTCCGCTTCCGTATGGCTGCCAGCTTCTTCTTCTGCCTGCGGATCTCCCGCTGAAGCTCGGCGGATTGCTTGCTGCCAATGTAGGCGGCGAACTTTTCCGGATGTTCCCGCGCCGCACTCGTCACCCGGTGCAGGTCCTCCAGTACGATCTCATTCAGAACGTACTCCCGGATGTAGTGGCCTGTGCAGGCTTCTCCATCTTTCTTGTAGGTGCGGTAGGTAAAGTGATTGTACGCTTGCCTGCCCTCCTCTGTGTGATCGTGCGTTCGTGATGCGTGGCTCAAGCCGCAGTGTTTTCCTCATCGGACTCATCCTCGAAAGCAGCAGCGGGCATGGCATCGAGCGACCGCGCCGCGGAATTGCTGGCAGTGGAATCGTTTATTGTGAGTTCTTTACCGATGTTTTCAAATCCTTCGGGGAATGTGTTGGTAGCATCGATGTTGGTTGTCACAGAGTATTCTGTTCCGGTCTTCGAAACAACGCGCTTTCCGATGCCGCCGAGGAGACCGCCGACTGTCGCACCTGTTGCACCATTCTTGTCGACCGTCATACCCGATACCGCGCAGCCGGTGATGGTCACACTGCCGTTGCCGCGATAGTCATTGTCGGCCCACTTTCCTTCTGCGTCATACGGTGTGTACAAAGCATCCGCGTAGCCGATGAGACCGCCAATCAGGAACTGTGTACCGCGGTTGTCATTTATATCGGTGACATTGACGGTCATATCCTCCACCTTGCAGCCAGTCAAAGTCACGGTGCCCTTGGCATAGCCGATAAGTCCGCCGATGCACTCCGCAGGCAGCAGGTGGGCGGAGATATAAGCATTCCCTTCCTCGCCCAGCAGGTTTAGTTTCATGGTCACATGTTTGACCGTCACGTTTTCCGCCGTGAACCTGTCGCCCACAAAGCCCGCCAGAGCGCCGAAAGCATGATACGCGTTGGGGCTACTGACAGTAGCCGTGTAATCCACCGTCATGCCGTCGATGGTCAGGTTCTTCACCGTCACGTTATCTCCGTAGCCGTAGATGGTGCCCACGGATTGGTTGGGAGCCGCCTCGCCGCGTTTTGCATGGTAGATCGTGCGATTGTTTCCATCGAATGTGATGCCGCCGACAATGTCACCGGTGCGCGTCGTATCGGCATAGCAGAGATCCAAATCAACGCCCAGTGCGTAGCTTGCTGCCTCAGAGGAGTAATCCTGCACGACCTTAGTCAGAAAATCGTTGGCATTATAGAGCAGCTCTGTGCCATTGCTATCAGTTTCGGATTTCCATTGGACACCGACCTTGACGATGGCTCCCTGTTCAGCGGCCATTTGGGTTAGTTTGGTATCTTCCACTTTTACAAAAGTCTCGGTAGGATTCCCCCATTGGTTCAGCTCTTCCTTATAATAGCCGAAATATTCGGTGCCGGGGATACCAGTGGGCAGAGTAAAGACCTGATCGTACTCCACAGTTACATCAATATAGGGAATACCGTGGTCATTGGCGTTGGTATACACACCATTCGCCTTATCGTACTCAGCTGTGAGCAGCTTGCCGCCATTTTCAAGCAGCCAGTCTCTCAGCGGCACATTGCCGTCCCAGTCGAAGCGGAGGAAATAGGTCATAACATCCCACTTGGCGTAGAGCGTGATGTCACGGGCGGGCATGGTCGTGCCGCTCCATTCAGTCCGATATGCTTCATCTTCATACCAGCCGACGAAGGTATAGCCGGTGCGCTTGACATTCGTCATGTCCACAGAAATTTCCGCGCCGTAGTAGGTGTCTCCGCTGGTAGGGGCGCTACCCTCGTCCAGACTTACTCCGTCGCCCAGGTTGAAACTCAGTATGTACCGGTTACGGGTATAGTAGAGATTCACCACATTCTGTGCGCTGTCGGCTTGGAGGGTGATAGAGGAGGGTGTATCAGATTTCGGTGTAAAGCCCTCGTAAGACTTCTGCACATCCACGGTCTGACCAGTCTCGTCGGAACCGGTCACAGTTTCAGAAGGCGTATCCGGATAGGTCGTGCCGTCCACGTTTTGCAGATAGTAGTTTACAGTGTAGTTGACCTGCCCCGCGTTCCACTTGGCATACAGGGTGGTGTTCTCCGCAGGCATGGTGGTCGCGGTAAACTCAGCCGTACAGTCCGCATTCGTGTACCAGCCGCCAAAGGCGTAACCCGCGCGGCTCAGGTCGTTGGAGGTCAGGATGGTGACAGCCGCGCCATAGCGGTAGGTGTTGGATTTGGTTTCTGCGCTGTCCGTCCAGCTTGCATCACTGCCGTTCAGGTCATAGGTCAGCGTATACTCGTTACGGGTGTAATACACCTTGACCACCGTGCTGCCGTCGCCCTTGACAGTCTGCTGGTCGAAGTTCTGGGCGGTGAATCCGGGGTAGGACTTACTTTCGGCGGCAGTAGGCTGACCCGCAGCGCCGGTCTTGGATTCTTTGTCCGCAAGGGTATAGTCATCGCCCGCTACATTTTGCTGATAATGCTCCACGGTGTAGGAGATACCGCCTTGCGCTGTCCACTTGGCGTAGAGGGTGACATCGTGGTCGGGCATGGTGATCTCAGTAACCGCAGTCGTGCAGTTTGCATCCGTGTACCAACCATCAAAGGCGTAACCCGCTCTCTTCACATAGCTTTGCGTCAGGAGTTTGAGCGCAGCGCCCAGACGATAGGATTTAACACCGGGGTCCGAAACCCATGCTGCATCCGCGGTGTTCAAGTTATAGGTCAGTTTGTACCGCTTACGGGCGTAGCTGATGGAAACCGTTCCGCCGTCCTCCGCGTTGACCTTGTAGCTCATCGGTTTAGGAATGGTATAGATGCTGTTCTCCGCCTCTGTAAGGAACTTCGCCGGATCGATGGGAACTGTTTCGTCCGTTTTCCCGGTTTGGATCTTGGTCGTTTGCGTCCACTTACCGTCTGCGCCCTCCTTCCGGAGCACCAGGAAATAGTTGATGTTATCCGGCACCCACTTGGCGTAGAGGGTAAAGTCCTTGGCGGGCATCTTGGTTTCAGTAAACTTGGTTGTGTACGCTGCGTCCGTATACCAACCGTCAAAGGTGTAGCCAAGGCGGGTGGGGGCATCGTTCAGCCGGTCAAGTTGATCGCCATAGCGATAGGGCACAGTGCTTACCTGACCATCGTTTCTTAATGTGAGCGTGAAGGGTGTGCGGCTGTAATAGTAGTGCTGCCCGCCCGTTCCGTCCGGACGGATGTGGATGCCCGCATAGCCGGGGTGGCGGTAGCCGATTTCGTCCGGCACAAGGGCCTTATCCGGCACAAAGTAGTTGTCGGCGGTGCCATAATGAACCACGCTCTTGGTCGGCGTTTCGGGATAGGTTCCGTCCTCGTTTTGCAAATAGAAATTGAGGGTGTACGGAATGTTGGTTTGGGGCTCCAACGTTGCCACCGCTACCAATGCGCTCTCCGGCATGGTGGTGCCGTCATACCGATCTGCCTCGGTATAAGAGAAGATGTTGCTCTCGTTTTTCAGCAGATAATACGTCCAGCCCGTAAAGTCATAGCCGGTGCGGGCGGGCGTTTTCAGATTGAGCGCCTCGTCGAATTTCCGCTGCTCCCAACCGATGTAACCGCCGGTGCTGCTCAGCTCATGAATGGGATAACCGTCCCGCAGGCGGTCCCAATGGACCTTGACCTTGAGCTGCACCGGGGTGGTGGAAAAGCTCAGGTCTGAGCCTTTGTAGGTGAGCGTCATCACGCAGTCGATCTCTGGCTCGTCGCAGGTCTGCCAGTCGGAGAGATTCAGTTTCACATACTGCTGACTATAATTGCCGCTGTCGGGGCCGGTGTGATAGGTAGTAAAGCGGGGATCGTCAAAGCTGATGTCAAACTTGTTCCAATCATACGTCTCGGTGCGGTCTTTGCCCGTTGTGAGGTCAAAGCCGGTCAGCGCTTGCACCGTTTGGGGCAAAACGACATCAAGGCCGCCGTTTTTCAGATAAACCGTCGGTGTGTCTTCCTCACCGTCCGCATTTTCCATCTTAAATGCCGTGATGGCGTGGGTGCTGCCTGCCGACCACAAAGGCGTTTCATCGGCGTATATCTCCGGTGTCCACGAAACCTTGCCCTTAAACGCGGAGAGGTTGGCGCTGATGTCCATGAACATGCCGACTTCCACATACAGCGCGCCCGAGGCGTTGGAGGTTTTTGGTTTCCCTGCCTCATAGTGGAGCGCATACAGCACATACCCGTAGCCTTTTAAGTATGCGCCCAATTTGGCCACAATGCCCACCGTGGCCACCTTCCGCGATATGAGGCTGACGCTGGGCCATATTTCCACACCGGCTCGCAAACCCACCGCACCCATCGCGTACAGGCGCAGATTGTACTGCTCGTTCACAAGATTGTAGGTGCGGGTGGTGGTCCTGTGCTTAAAGATGTAAACGCCGAACACATATCGCTTGGCATTGGTATAGTTGAAGTTCATACCCATGGTCATTCGGATGTTCAGCTCGACCACAAAGTCTACCGTAAGCTCAAACTTGATGATCTTTGCGACGGTCTTTTTTGTTCTGAAAATCTGTTTGCGGTACAATTCCACCCAGTCGCTGTCCAACTCCAGCATACTGTTGTACAGTTCCTGCAAGCTGAGCTTGGAAGTATCAATTTCTTCTCGCTCGCCGCCGGTGTCCTTGCCCTCCAAAGCATCCAGTTTCTTTCCCAGTTTGTTCACCAAGTCCTTCACCTTCGTCACGGTGTCCTTTTCGCCCTCAGAAACAACGGTGGCGTCGAGGTTGATGGCGGTGTAGGTATAAACATTCAGACCGGCCTCCAGATACACATCGCTGATCCAGTAGAAAATGAACTTGTGTTTCCAAACGAGCTTGCCGTGGGTGCTCAGATCCAGTTTCAGCTCCTGAATAAAGGTGGGCGTGACGGTGATGACGATGCTGCCGCCGTCCTTTTTAACCTCTTTCGTGACCTCCAGTTGCAATTCCAGACGCACGCCGGACAGCGGGTTTCCGGACGCATCCGTAAAGTTTTGCAATTTTTTTGTAATCTGAGCGCTTTTGACCTTCACACTGGTCTTGCCCCCGCCGTTGGCATTTGCCCTCGCCGGTGAGACAGCGCCGGAGCCTCTTGCATCATTCAAGGATAGGGTAGAAATACCGAGAGTGCCCTCCGGGTCGATGTCAATGGAACGCAGGTCAATCTCATCACCTGCCGTCAGGCCGCTCAGATCCATCTCGTCTATCGCCACGGAAATGCGGTCCGCCACAGTCTGGGCAAAGCCGCTTTCTATGGCTTGCTGGGCAATCTGTTCCTCCAATTTTTGGGTGTCAACACCGTCCAGCATGGCATCACCGCTGATAGGGTCAGTGGTGTCCACATCCATGGAGGAGAGCACATCATCTTTAGTGGCATCGGTATAGGTGAGTTGATAATAGTCAGAACCGAGTTCATCCGTGGTATAGTCCACAGCCGTGATGCGGCCGTAGCCATCGGACTCTACGTTTCCGGTTGTATAGCTTTCACCCGTATAGAACGCAAGGAAATCACCCACATCAACGGTGGTGTTTTCGTCCAGATTTTCCACTCCCGATGCAGTGGTAAAGGTCAGTTCCTCCACGGGAACAAGGATGGTGTAGCCGTCGGAAGTGTTCGCTGTTTGATCCTCTTTACACTTTGCCTTCACCGGCAGCACATCGGGAACGAACAGAACATCCTCCACCGCGGCTGACTGGTAAGAATAGGTATTGGTTGTCTTGTTGACCCCCGTGATTTTTACATAGGAAACATCGCCGGTGTTGGCATCAGTGGTTCCGACTGCCACACGCTCTTCAGGCGCAGTACCCTCATAAATGGCCACGGTGTCGCCGACTGCCAAGTTGCCGTCGTAAACAAAGCTGCCTGTGCTGTCGGAGACGGCATCCATAGCCGCGCCGCTGCTGTCAAGGGCAGCGACCGGCATACTGAGTGCCTTGACCCGTTTGCCGTTCTGGGTGGCATTGCCGATGGCGGTTGCCGGGATGGATTTAACTTCCTCTCTGAGATGCCAGTTCAGCACCGGATCGCCCGCTTCCACGGTGAAGTGGTATTCCCGCACGGAAGGCGCTTCGCCGTTAAAGTAGAGACTGTTATCCTCCAGTACCACCTTATAAGTGCCGCCCTCTGCCCATCCGCCTGCGGGCGGCGCAACGGTGTAGGTGCCATTGTTATTGTTCCTGACATTGCCGACAACGAGGATCGTATTGCCGTCCGCGTCCACTTCGCTGGTGGGCTGCTCCGTGCCGATCAGACTGATCTTGCCCGTCAGGTCGCTTTCGGAATCGCTGTTGACGCGGATCGTAAAGTTCAGTCCGACATCCGTCGCTCCGGCGTAAGTCGGTGTTTCCACGCCCTCGATTGCATCGTAGTCCACCATCTTTGCGTAAAGGGACAGATTTTCGCTGAGCGGATCACCGTCGGCAACGGCCTTGTTATAGCTTTCATCATAATACCAGCCGACGAAGGCTTTCCCCGCTACCGAAGGCGTGGGAAGATTGGCAAGGGAAAGTGCAGAAGTTGTCTGTGTAAAGGTAGAAGTCGTTCCATCGGGCAGATACAGCGTGATGGTATGAGCTGTGCTGCCAGAACCGTTTCCACCAGAGCTGCCGCCAGAGGAACTGCTGCCGGAGGAATTGCTGCCGCTATTCGGCTTGCTCTGATCTTCCTTCTGGGGTGTCTCACCCGATTTACGCCCCACGATGCCGGGTGCTGAATACCAAATCTCCACCGCCTCGTCCGCACGCATACACAGCATCGCCATCTGGGCGCGGGTAGCATTGCCTTCGGGGGCAAAGCGTGTGCCGTCACCGTTCAAAAGCCCCTGTTTCCAGAGCTTCAGCACAGCATCCTGTGCGTAGGCGGGGGTACGCTCCAGATCCGCAGGCGTAGTGGTGACATTTGCGCCGGTCGCATAGTCCACTTGGAACGCTTCAAAATACCGCACGAAGAATGCTGCCATCTGTGCCCGGTTGATGAACGCATCGGGAGAGAATTTTCCGTCACCTGTGCCTACTGTGATGCCGTACCTCGCCGCCCACTGCACATAGGGGGCGTAGTACATCGTCTGCGGCACATCAGAAAACGGCGTCTCTCCACTGTGATCATCTGGATTTACACCGGCCATACGCCCAAGCACCGTAACGAACATTCCACGGGTCATGGTGCCGCTGGGACTAAAGGTGGCAGTTGAGGTGCCGTTGAATATGCCGTGGGAATAGACGTACTCCACAGCTTTGGCACACCAGTCCGAGGACTTTACATCCTGAAATGGCATTGTCTGGCTGGGCTGCTCCGCCCTGCCGCCGTTGCCTGCGGCAAGTACCTCCATGGGCAGCATCGTTACCAGCAGGACGATACTCAGCAGTCCGGCCACAAACCGGTTCCATTTTCTCCTCATCCAATACCCCTCCTCATTTTTTAATTGGATGTGCGGAAAGTACGCCTCCCTCTCAGGCGCACGCCTGAGAGGGTTTTGCACGCAAGCCCCTCCACAGCATGATGTTGCACTTTTATTTTACCATTCCCATACCGTGCTGTGTTGTGTTGTTTAGGGGCAAATTCGTGTCGTTTAGGAAAAAGAACCCTTTGCCGCTTGTGCAGAGGAACACACTTTGTTACAATGGCAAACAGGAAAGGAGGCGGTATCATGGAGCCTCAGCACAGAAAAATCTGGCCCGCAGCCACTCTGTTGATCCTTGCTGCCGCTGCAGCGGTCTTCTGCCTGTTCCGCCTGTCTCAGCCAGACAGGATGCAGACATCGCTTCTTTTAAACTGCACACAGACGAACCGGAACGGTTGGACCTTTGAGACAGAAAGCGGTCCGGTGGAACCTGTATTTGGCTTAGGCGGCTATCTGGATGGTATTCCGGTGGACGGAGACAGCCCGGTGGCGGCGGAGCGGGTCATGGAGGAACCTGGTCAACGGGATCTGCTGCAATTTTTTGGCTTTGGTGCGGGGATACAGGTGTTTCTGGATGGTGAACTGCTCTACACTGACTTTCCGAACGAAGAAAACCGTGCGGATGCCTTTTTGGAAGATGTGGATTTCAGCAGCATTTCCTATGACGATCTGCGCATCCCGCTTCCTATAGACTGCGCCGGGAAGACGCTGCGGATCGTCACCTACGGCACAGCCCTCAACGGTTTACTTTACCCTGCTTTCCCATCTCTGGTCAGTCGCTTTTCCGACTCTGTGACCGCTGTTTCCAGCATTGTCTGGCCCATGGCGGCCATCACAGCACAGGTCATACTGGCGCTTTTCCTGCTGCTGGTTTTCCTTTTCAGCGCCCAGACGGGACCGTATCTGTGGAAACTGCTGCCGCTGAGCGGCTATTTTCTGCTGACGGCGGTGCCTGTGGCGTGCGGCTCATTCTTCGCACTTTCTGCCGGATTGGATACAACGGGCAGCCTGACGGCCTGGCTCTGTCTCATTTATATTGACTTGCTGTTCTGCTTTCTGGCCATTTCCCTGCATGGTTGGAAGCGCCGGATATTGTTGATCGGAGCGGCGGCGCACATTTTGTGCTCGGCCCTGCGGTGCTTTACGTCGGTCACACTGTTTTACGGCAGGCTGATGGACTGGCTTGGCTTTGGCCTGTTCCTGCTGGCGGTTCTTTTGATGCTGCTCTCTCATGAACGGATGCTCCGTCGGACAAGCCTCTGCCTCTGCTGCGTCGCAGGCGCGCTGTTTGCCGCATGGTGCGTCAGCCGGTTCGTGGGCGTGGAATATCTCTATCCACTGAGCAATCCCATCACCTCCCTGCTCTACGGCAATCCGAAAGCGCTGTATACCCTACTGTGCGCTGTGACCGGTCTGCTCTGTGCAGTGCAGGTGGTGGCGGAGTTCATCCGCACCGCCTTCTCCCGCCAGCGGCAGATGATAGCCCTGCAAAGCCGCAGCCAACAGGCACAGGAGCAATACAAGCAAGCCCAAGAATCCCTTCGGAATGTATCGGCCTTCCGCCACGAGTGGAAAAACCACATCTCCGTGCTGTCGCTCTTGCAGCGCAAGGGGGATACCGAAGGTTTGACGGAATATCTTGCGCAGTTGGATGACCAGTTGGAGCAGCTTTCACCCCTCCATTATACGGCGAACTTCATTGTCAACACCGTTTTGCAGCGCTATGTAGCCAAGGCGAAAGAGATTGGCGCTGCCTTCCATGCAACGGCTCCGTTACCTGCCGAGCTGTCTATTGATGAGGATGACTTGTGCAGCTTTCTCTTCAACCTGCTGGACAATGCCGCGGAGGGCGCAGCCGGAACACCATCGGGCAAGCCGCGGGAAATTCGTTGTTCCTTGCAAATTCGCCAAGGCTACCTTGCCATCCGCTGCGAGAACACATTCAGCGGTGTGGTTGCCCTCGACGAGGAGAACAATTTGCTGACCACAAAGACTGCATCTGCCGACCACGGCTACGGACTAATTCAAATGCGCAGGATTGCTGCCAAATACGGCAGCACCCTTTCCGTCAGCTACAATGCGGAGCGTTTCACAGTCATGACCGCCCTCAAGCTGCCTTAAAACAAAAAAACGGACGCATGGGGAGACTTCCCATACGTCCGTTTTTTCATCGCTCATTCAGATATCGCACAAACTGTTCCCTGAATCGTTCGGCATACTTCCGCCCGATGGGCAGTTTCAAATGTTCAAGGGAAACAGTGCGGCTGCTGACTTCCCGCACACACGCCAGATTCACAAGAAAGCTGTTGTGGCAGCGGCAGAACTGCTCTGCCGGTAGATTTCCCTCGATTTCGGTCAGGCTCAGAGGGTAAAACTGCTCCCCGCTTTCCATATGAAACAGGCTCCCGTGGTCGCGGCTCTCCACATAGCGAATGTCTTCCAGCGGCAGCACCGCCATGCGCCCGCCCACCTTAATGGAAAAGGTTTTCGGTCGGTGATGGAGCCGCAGGTCGGTTTCAATGGCTCGTTTCAGTTCCGCTTTCGATACCGGCTTGAACAGATACTGAATCGGTCGGACCTCGTAGCCGTCTTTCAGATACTCCGAACTACCTGTGAGGAACAGAATACTGGTACGGTCATCTGTCATGCGCAGCTTTTTCGCAAGCTCCATGCCGCTCTCGCCGTCCATGAGAATGTCCAGGCAAAGCAGGTCAAACCGGTCGCCGGTCAGCAGCTGCGTTTCCAGTTCCTCTGCCGAGGAAAATGCAGCGATATGATGTTCGATTTCCAGGTCGGTGAGGACTTCGCCGCACAGTGCCGCCGCTTCCTCCCTCGTATCCTTTTGATCTTCGCAGACCGCCACTGTATACATCGCTCATCACCTCCCGGAGATCAGATAGATTTTAGCACAGATTTTATTTTTTTACAACAAAGCCGTTTGTTCGGACATTTCAAGCATCGACGGATCAGCGCGCAAGCGACATGGAGTAACGGCGACTGATTCAGTTAAGGAAATGATTGTCCTGGTCATGTTATGCCGCTAAGAAAACTATCTGGATGTGTAATGACTGAACACCGCTTTGTGTTGCTCAAAGTACCATATTTTCTTTTTCCATCGGCTCTTTATGCCGTTGGAAAATTTTTTTGAAAATTTTTGCCGAAACTTTGCCAAAACCGCGCCTTCCATTCGGGATAGAAGCGAAAGGGGAAGAAAGCCGACCTCTCGGTGCATGAGAGGAGGTGAACGACTCTTGGAGCTGACACCATCCCAAAAGAAAACCGTTAGACATCAGTTCGACAGCTTTTGCAGGAAGGTTCTGCGCGAAGAAGCCCGCGATTATGAGCGTCATATTGCGTGGCGTTCCAACCATGAGGTATCCCTTTCGGAGCTGTCAGAGGAGCAGGAGCGCCAAATGTATGTGCTGGACGAGTATCCGTCCGAGCAAACGCATTTTCATGTGCAGGGCTATGATGTGGCAATCGAAAACGAAGATCTCGCCAACGCCCTGACGGTGCTGCCGGATGATAAGCGTGACATTGTTCTGC
>UMGR01013660.1_pt1 | contig 20525 bp, 15 predicted proteins | sample 1965321 | NCBI WGS metagenome assembly UMGR01 (sample SAMEA4836077, study PRJEB28245) | human gut metagenome | biome: gut microbiome; material: fecal sample | place: Denmark | collected 2008 | reverse complement strand
CCACGACCTTTGAAAAGGTCGACCAAACTTTTATAATTGCTTTTCCAATTTATTCCGCTAAACCATAATTTACCCCAACTTTTGATAAAGAACCTTTAAAATATACCAAAAGCAAAAGCCGACCCCTTACGAGGCCGGCTTGAATTATTTTAGATTAAGCAATTGGAACTGCGATTGGTGCATTTGGGTTATTATCCGGATTCTCTGTATAGAATGTGAGGTATGTACCACCCATTACATTAGAGTCATCGATTACAATCCAAAGCTCGTTGTCAATAAAGCCCTTATAGTCAATTGTCTGATTTGTACCTGTGTCAGAAACAATTATATTGTAAGAACCTGCCTTTGTACAAGTGAAGTCTTTAACATACCAACCGTTTTCATCCATTTCTGTAAGTGTATCGCCCGGCCATTCACCTGATGTTGTGTAGTTGTCAGCATCAACACCGTTTGTATCTGAACCCCAGAGCCAAAGTGACGGATTCCAAGTAAGTGAACCATTGTGCTTAACATGGAGTTTAACATCCATACTTGACGCTACATAGTAGTAATCAACGCTCATATCTACACCATAAGGAATGTGACCGTTTACATTTTTAGGTGTTTTTGTTGTATCAACAGTATAACCGATTGTACGGTAGCTTGTTGTTGTGTATTCATCGCCTACTCTGCCCGAAATTACTGTTGAAGGAGTAATCTTTTCGACTGTGCCGTCCTCAGCTGTGTAGAAATGGTTTACTGTAACACTGCCCGATGATACCGGCTTACCGGTAGTATAAGTCTGAAGAGCTGTAACATCATTTACATCTTTCCTTGTATCGTAGTTTACATCTATCTTTGCATATGTGTCAGCATCTACACTTGCAGGATCTGTAATAATAGACTGCATTAATGTTACATCACGAACATCAATAGCACCATCATTGTTAAAGTCTGCGTTCTTGAATGATTCAGGAACATAGTCATCATAGTAGTATGTTACAACTGCCGGTGTTTCTGAATAAGTGCCTGTTGCAGGACCTTCAACCTTGCTCAATATATATGTATTACTAATGCTTGAGTTTTCGGCTGTTGTATAACCTGTACCGATTGTACCCTGAATTACTTCAGGATCTACGAGGTTTTCGCCGGTCTTTTCGTAAACATAGTTTACAGTTACCTGACCCATACCATCATCAAGAGCGAGCTTATCAAAGCTTGCCTTGTCAACAGCAATTACTGTTGAAATTGCAGGCACTGTAAATGTTGAACCTGAAACCTCGCCGAGTTTCTTTAAACCAGCTGTCTTATCGTTAGCAATAATTACCCACTCTGTGCAGCTTTCATCCTTGAGCCTAACTTCTTCTGCTTTTTTAGCTGAGTTGTGGATAACAGCCATTGTCTGCCACTCATCAGGCTGATCATTCTTAACAGTAAACGCTACCTGGTTAGAGAATGCACTGCCCATTGACTTGTTAAGTGTGTAAGCTGATGAATATGACTTATCCATTGCTGTGAATGGTGTAAAGTTCTTTCTGATTTCGTAAAGTCCCTTGTAGTAAGATACAAGATCCTGATACTCCAGAATGTTGTTCCAGTTAATCTTGTTGATTTCAGGTGAAGACTTGTAGCTGTTTGTATCGCCGTACTTTGTACGAGCCATTTCCTGACCTGCAAGCATAAATGAAATACCCTGTGAAGTATTTACAATAGCACCTGCCATTTTATTCATCTTAACGAGGTCTTCGTAACGGTTGCCGTAGTCACCTGAAGCTGTAGAAGCAACGAGCTGATCGTAAAGAGCAGCGTTGTCGTGGCAGTCAGCGTATGTAACTGACTGTGAAGGAGCTTTAGCTTTCCACTTGTAGTTACCGTTTGAGTTAGCAAACAAGCCGAAGGAAATACCCTTAGCAGCACCCTTTGAGCCCTGAACAAAACCTGTGTTTGCAATGCTCATAGCACCGCCCTTGATAGCGTCACGAACAGAGTCATTGAAGATACCGATTCTCTCGCTAAGTGAGCCTGCGTTTGACTGAATAGCCGGTATAAACTTTGTACCGTCACAAGTGTTTGTTGGGTGGTATGAGTCGCCGCCTGTCCATGCTTCGCCCCACATTGTAACCCTATTATCAACCTTATCAAGAGCATCTCTGATCTGATTCATTGTTTCAACATCCATAATACCCATAAGGTCATAACGGAAGCCGTCAACATGGTACTCATTTACCCAGTAGAGGCAAGACTGAATAACATAGTTTCTGTACATTGCACGCTCTGTTGCACACTCATTGCCGCAACCTGATCCGTTTGAGAATTTGCCTGCTCTGTTAAGTCTGTAGTAATAGTTAGGAACAGTCTTCTGGAAGCAAGAGTCTGTTGAATATGTATGGTTGTAAACAACATCCATTACAACGCTGATGCCTGCATCATGGAGTGCCTGAATCATTTCCTTACATTCCTTAATTCTTACATTACCGTCATATGGATTTGAAGAATAAGAGCCTTCAGGAACATTGTAGTTCTGTGGGTCATAGCCCCAGTTAAACTGCTCATCGTTGCCTGCCTCGTTTACTGAAGCATAGTCATAGAATGGATTGAGCTGTACTGTATTAACACCAAGTTCTTTTAGATAGTCAATACATGTAGAAATGTTGCCCTCACCGTTAAGTGTTGTGCCGTTTTCTGTAAATGCAAGGTACTTACCGCGGTTTTCTTCAGATACACCTGAAGAAGCGTCATATGAGAAGTCCTTTACATGGAGTTCCCAAACAGTGCTGTCTGTAACCTCATCCTGGAATACATGAGTGTCCTTGTCCCAACCGTCAGGGTCTGTAGAGTCGAGATCAACAATCATTGAACGGTTACCGTTTACACCGACTGCCTTTGAGTATACATCCTGTGTTTCACTTGTTGTTGTTTCGCCTGTTGTAGGATTAACTACTGTGATTGTGTAGGTGTAGTAGTAGTCTTTCCATTCGCCAGTAAGCTTAATCTTCCAAATGCCTGTAGCGTCATCTTTCTCAAGCCGGTAAGAGGCTACCTTACTTGCTCCCTGTTCATCGTCTGAACCTTTTGTAAAAATATTTACCTTAATGTCAGTTGCTGTAGGTGACCAAACTTTGAAAGTTGTGGCATCTTTAGTGTATGTAACGCCGAGGTCATCTCCATCATATCTGTAATTTGCGTCAAGTTCTTCGAGTGCTTTTGTAGCAGTTGTATCTACTGCTACAGAACCGCCTGATACTGTTTCCGCATCGGTTGTTGCAGCCATTGAAGTAACTGCTGTTGTTGTACCGAGCATACAAAATGCAAGGACAACAGATACAAATTTCTTTGTATTTTTCATAGTTTTATTTCCTCCTTTTATTTTTATAATCTATCCCTTGTGGGAATAACTACCTAAAATCATTCGTCTATATCCATAGACTCGGCAAAAGCCTTTTTCCTTTTAATATTTGTATAAAGAGTGCTTGCAACGCATCCTGCAAGAATTAGACCTGCAGCAATATATACAACAACCATAACCGACTTAAGGGGGTCAGGGTCGTTTGAATATGAATAAATTACATTAATTTCTGTTTTTGTAAAATTACCGTTCGCATTTGACGGAACAAATCTTAATGTCATATCTTCAAATTCTTTTTCTTCTGCCGTATAAGCCTCTCCTTCTGCACCTGTAAGAGTTGTCTTTTCAACGACCTTACCGCTGCCGTCCATATAAATTACATTTACTCTGCATTCGTCCTTTGACTTGTCATCATCCGCAATCTTTTCGTATTTAAAGGTTACATCAAAATCTTTGTTAGGAAGAACACCGGAAGCATTGTTCGGAAGTTCGTCGAGTATAAGTCTGTAATTTTCAATACCGGGAATTTCGGGAGTGTAATACTCAACCCCTGTTCTGTTTTTAATTGAATAGCTGTCAACTAAATCTTTACCGCTCTCTTTATCAACAAAGTGGTAAGTAACTGTTGAAAAAGTGCCATTGTACTTTTCAACATAAACCTTAGCGTGAAGAACTCCGTCTGTAAAGAACCCTTTTGCGTCACCGTCGGTTTTCTTTATGTCATAGTTAAGAGTAAAAGCATTTTCAGCAAGGTCATAAGCCTTACCGATACCGCCTGTTACGGTTTGGGTAGAAATAAGGTCATGTGTTTTATTGTCATAATAATTTACAACTACCGCACCCTCACGGATTGTAAGCTGTGCATTGTCAAAGCCCTGCTTATCAGCCATAACAACAGCCGAATGAGCTTTAACCTCTACACTGCCGTCAACTTCGCCGAGGTTTCTTAATCCTGCTGTTTCGTTGTCCGCAACGATTACCCACTTGCCGTCAACTTTAACATTCTGTGACTCATCACCGCCGTTAAAGAGAACGCAAACTTGATTCCATTTGCCCTGCTCTGTGTTGTTAAGTTTGTAACCTACAACTGTTTTTGGCAAGTCGTTTAAATAATCAATTGCATTTGCACTCTTTGCCGTGCAATCTTTAAATGCCGCAAATTCTTCTCTGATTTGCATTAAACCTCTGTAATACTCAACAATATCGCTGTATTCATTAATATTGTTCCAATCAAGCATATTTTTTTCACGGCTTGACGCATAGGAATTTTCGTCACCGTCTTTGCTTCTTGCAAATTCCTCACCGGCAAGCATAAACGGAATACCTTGAGATGTCATTACAATAGCGGCTGAAAGTTTATTCATTGCCACCAAATCTTCATAACGCTTTCTGTATTCGGAATCTCTGCCGTAAACCGAATCAACAAGTTTATCGTAAAGACAAAGGTTATCATGACAAGACGCATATGTTACACACTGTGACGGAACATTTGCCCAACCCGAAGTACGGTCGGACTGACCCGATATGCCAATCTTAAGGTTAGATTTTTTGCTTGCCTCCTGTACGAAAGCGCCGTCTGTACCGCCTGTACTGCCCTTGATTGCATCACGGATAGTATCGTCAAATGCGCCTATGCGGTCATTAAACTGCTTGAGGTTACCCTGATTAGCCATTACCGTGCCTTCATTGCAAGCAGTCGGCATATTCCAAGCCTCACCGTACATAATAATCTTTTTGCCGATGTCGTTGTCATAGAGTTTGTCAAGCGCATCTCTTACCTGATTAAGTGTTTCAACATCGTGAAGACCCATAAGGTCAAAACGGAAACCGTCAATATGATATTCCTTTGCCCAATAAGTAACAGAATCAATCATATACTTGCGGAACATCTTGTGTTCGGATGCAGTATCGTTGCCGCAGCCCGAACCGTTTGAGAATGTACCGTCCTCGTTCATTCTGTAATAATAGTTAGGAACTGTATTTTGGAATACGGAATCCGTTGAATAAGTATGATTGTAAACAACATCCATAATTACGCCGATACCTGCATTATGAAGTGCCTGTATCATCTGCTTACATTCTTTGATACGAACATTACCGTCATAAGGATTTGTAGAATACGAACCCTCAGGACAGTTATAGTTTACAGGGTCATAGCCCCAATTGTATTGCGACATAATGTCTTTTGATTCGTCAACAGAGCCAAAATCGCAGAAAGGCATAATCTGAACATACTTAACACCGAGTTTTTTAAGGTAATCAACGCATGTCGGTGTACCGCCCTGAATACCGTTTACAGTTGTACCTTCCTCTGTAAAAGCAAGGAATTTACCCCTGTTTGATTTAGATACGCCGCTTGATTCCGAAGATGAAAAATCGGCAACGGAAACTTCCCATACAGATGCCTCGGTAGGATTTGAAACAGTTACATGAACATCATTTTCCCAACCATCCGGATTTGTACTGTTAAGATCTACTACCATACTGCGCTTGCCGTTTACACCGCAGGCTTTTGCATAAACATCTCCTGTTTCGGTAACCGTATCGCCGTTTTTAACGCTGTAAGTATAATACTTTCCCGCAAGATTACCGCTTACTTTTATGCTCCATACGCCTGTTTTTTTGTCAAGCTCCATTGTTTTTGTGGCAATAGAACCGCCGTCGCCCTCTTCGTCACTGCCGTGCTCGTAAAGGTTTAACTTTACCGTAGCAGCCTTAGGCGCCCAAACTTTAAAAGTAGTTGAATCTTCAGACCAAACCGCACCGAGGTCACTGCCCGAATAAGCTGTTTTATCAAGTTCGGCAGCATAAGTCTGATAATTAACCTTTTTGTTTTCAACTTTCTTTTCTTCCGCCGCACTGATTGCCGATGCGCACATACCTGCCATAATCATTGCCGTTAATACTCCTGTAATTAATCTTTTTAATAACAATAAAAATGCCTCCTGACTCTGCGGCAATACTTTTCAGAATTCTTGTCCGCTTACCAAGCCGCCATCAGAAACAAAATATTCAGTTTTAGTATTGACCGAAATCATACTGTTTAATATACGAACAGTATTGAACATAATAAATAATTATATTTTCTTTTATATAATTTTAACATAATTTCCAAGTGATTTTATGTCTTTTAAAGAATTATATTTTAAATATGAGGATTTACGATGTAGAATTTTAAACGTTTTTATTGTGTAACTTGCTACATATCAACTCAAATTTTTATGCATTTTTTCAAATAAAGTCCCAAATAACAAAATAAGGACAAAAAAAGGTTATTCGATTCGTACAATAATCGAATAACCTTTTAATATTGACAAAATTTTGACAATTATTATATTTTAAAGCCCATATACGGACGAACCTTTAAATAGACTTTCAATTCTTAATAATCTGTTATATTTACATACTCGGTCGGTACGGCAAGGTGCTCCCGTTTTTATCTGCCCGGCATTTACCGCAACAGCAATATCCGCAATTGTAGTATCTTCGGTTTCACCGCTTCTATGCGAAATCACCGTTGTGTAACCCGCCTTTTGTGCCATATCAATCGCCCCAAAAGTTTCTGTAAGAGTTCCGATTTGATTCATTTTTATCAAAATAGAATTACCTGCGCCGACACAAATGCCCTTGTAAAGTCTTTCTGAATTTGTAACAAATAAATCGTCGCCTACAAGCTGAACTTTTTTACCGATGCGATCCGTGATTTCTTTCCAACCCTCCCAATCGTATTCCGAAAGAGGGTCTTCGATTGAAAATATCGGATATTTGTCGCAAAGTTTTTCAAAATAATTAATAAGGTCACTTGTCTTGAGTACGGATTTTCTTTTCGGCAAGTGATAAACGCCGTCATTAAACCATTCGGATGCCGCCGCATCAATAGCAATCTTAGTATTCTCTGTATTGTATCCGGCATCACAAACCGCCTGAATAATCAACTCAATTGCCTCTTCGTCGGTCTCAAGATTCGGTGCAAAACCTCCCTCGTCGCCAACAGAAGTAGCCATACCTTTCTGTGAAAGAATTTTGCCAAGACTGTGGTATATTTCACAGCATTGCTGCAAACCGTCGGAAAAAGTATTCGCACCTACAGGCATAATCATAAATTCCTGTATATCAATGTTATTTGCTGCATGAGCGCCGCCGTTGAGAATATTCATCATAGGCACGGGAAGTTTTACCGAATAAATACCTCCGAGATAACGGTAAAGCGGAAGTCTTAGCGATTTTGCCGCTGCCTTTGCAACTGCGACTGACACGGCAAGTATCGCATTTGCACCAAGATTTTTCTTGTTTTTGCTCCCGTCAAGCTCTGATAATTTGTTATCGACTGCACATTGGTCAAACGGTGACATACCGCAAAGTTCGGGTGAAATAATTTTGCTGATATTTGTAACTGCTTTTTTTACTCCCTTGCCGTTAAATCTATCACCGCCGTCACGCAGTTCAACAGCTTCATAAGCACCTGTTGATGCTCCCGACGGTACTGCCGCATTTGCAAAAGTTCCGTCTGTCAGTCCTACGGTAGCCTCTACGGTAGGATTACCTCTTGAATCAATAATTTCTCTGCCGACTACAGAATTAATGGTTATTTTCATTTTATTACCTCCAAATATATTTTGCCGTAACTGTCAAAAAATATTCAGAGCAGTGGCACGGAGGTAAAAAAAGCATATTATATTAAAAAAGCAAAGGAGGAAATAATTTGGATATTGTTTACTATACTGTCAGACCGGGAAATACTTTGTTTGGCATTGCGCAATTTTTTCAAACTACGGTAAACGACATTTTAAGATACAACAACATTGCTGACGCAAACAGAATTTATGTAGGTGAAACTCTGGCAATTCCGGCAGGAACTTCACAGTCGCCACGCACACATATTGTAAGACCGGGAGAATCCCTTTGGTATATCTCAAAGATGTACAATATGACGGTAGAGGATCTTATGAATAAAAACAATCTCGGCAATCCCAATGTTCTCTATCCGGGACAAATATTGAATGTGTAAATATTATTAAATTAGCTTTTAAAAGAATATCTTACCAAACAATTATAAAAATTTGGTCAATATTTAAAAAGACTTGACCTAAATTTTCAAATTATTTAACACAAACTTTTTGCCAAACCATAACTCACCACAACACTTTACAAAAAGCAAAAGCTGTACCGATAAATTCGATACAGCTTTTATGTATTATCCGGTTATACCGTTACTTCTAAGATATGATTCTATCTGTTTATCATCGCAGATTCCGAGGTCATCACAACCTGCAAGATGTTCGTTATGATGCTTTACTTCGTGGTGCATTATTTTCTCAAGCTCCGTGTACAGCTTGTCATTTGACAAACCTCCGTACACCTTCATAATACTGCCGTAGTAAAACACAATTGAGTTGCCTATTGAATTTCTTACATACTCTCCGAGGATATACAGCTCTCCCCTCACGCTTTGCGGATGTAACTTTGCTTGCGGTTCAAGCGACATTCCCGCATTAAGGTCACGGAAAAGTTCCTGCGGCATTGAGTCTGCAATTTCATCAAGCATTTGAGCACATTCTTCAAAAGTAACCATAATCAATACCTAATTAATAATCAAGATAATCCTTAAGTTTTCTGCTTCTTGACGGATGTCTTAGCTTTCTTAATGCCTTTGCCTCAATCTGACGGATACGCTCACGGGTTACATTAAACTCTTTGCCTACCTCTTCAAGAGTTCTGCTTCTGCCGTCTTCAAGACCGAAGCGAAGTCTTAAAACCTTTTCCTCTCTCGGAGTAAGAGTTGAAAGAACATCCGAAAGCTGTTCTCTTAACATTGTGTGTGAAGCGGCATCGGCAGGTGCGGGTGCACCGTCATCCGGAATAAAGTCGCCGAGGTGGCTGTCTTCCTCTTCACCTATAGGTGTTTCGAGAGATACAGGTTCTTGAGCCACACGCATAATTTCTCTTACCTTATCAACAGGCAAGTCAAGCTCGTCTGCAATTTCATCGGGGGTAGGCTCATGACCGTTCTGGTGCAAAAGCTGGCTCTGAACTTTTTTTACCTTATTGATAGTTTCAACCATATGAACCGGAATACGAATTGTTCTTGCCTGGTCGGCAATGGCTCTTGTGATTGCCTGTCTGATCCACCATGTGGCATATGTTGAGAACTTAAATCCCTTTGTATAATCAAATTTGTCAACCGCCTTGATAAGACCGAGGTTGCCCTCCTGAATAAGGTCGAGAAACTGCATACCTCTGCCAAGGTAACGCTTTGCAATGCTTACAACAAGACGAAGGTTTGCCTCTGAAAGTCGCTGTTTTGCCTGTACATCGCCGTTGGCAATTCTGATGGCAAGGTCAATTTCTTCTTCGGATGAAAGGAGCGGTACTCTGCCGATTTCTTTCAAATATACTTTAACAGGATCGTCAACGGTGACAGCACCGTCTGCAACAAAATCAGAATCCTTGCCTTCGCCGAGGTCAATATCATCAATCTTGATGTCGCCCATATCCTCAACGATTTCAATACCCTGCTGTTCAAGGTTGTCATAAAGTTTTTCGAGCTGTTCGGGGTCAAAGTCAATCTCACCGATAGCATCAAGAATATCCTGATTGTTAAGCTGTCCCTTTTGTTTGCCAAGCTCTAAAAGCTCTTTTACAACTGATTTTTTGTCCTGAGGTGCGTTCATACTCATTTTCCTTTCTGAATGTACAAAAGATTATATATTAAAAAACAAAATAAATATTCCTATTTTTTTATTCCTATTTTTTATTTTGTTTCATCTTCATTATGTAATCGTTAATGTCATCTGCCGACATATCGGCAAGCTTGTCCGAAGTCAGCTTGTTACTCTCTTCATTAATTACATTAATATATTCCTCTACCGCCTCTCTTGTGGATGCGGCGGGAATTGTGGTGGAAATCAGCTTATAAAGATACGAAACTTCGTCGGAATTAAAATCCGAAGATACGCTTGTAAGCGGCTCGTATCCGCTTTTTATTTTGCTAAGTACATACTCATAATAGCGTTTTATAAGCGAATTTGAAAATTTATCGGGTGTAACCCTTTCCGAAATGCTGTTTGCGTAATCGGGATTATTGATTAAATAAACGAGCAGAGCCTCTTCGGCACTTGAACTTCTCGGTTTTTTGTAGTGCTCTCTGTTTATCTTGTCACTCTGACCGTTAAGTTCTGCCTGTATCTGACGGGTTTCCTTTTTAATATTCTCCCGTCTGTCCCGCCTTTTGACCTTTGAAATCTGCTCGAGAAAAGCATTTTTATCAATCTCAAGTTCGGCGCAAAGTTTCGATGCAAAAACATCTCTTTCAATCGGGCTTTCAATTGTCGCAACTATTTTTACTGCTTCGTTTAAAAAAGCTACCTTGCCGTCAGTTGTGTTGAGATTGTAATTTTCTTTTAATTTCATAAGTCGATATTCAATATCGTTGCCGCATTTTTCTATTAAAAGTTTAAATGCCGCAGGGCCGTTTTCGCCTTTTGAACGGATAAACTCGTCAGGGTCTTTACCGCTCGGCACAGTGAGGATTTTAATCGGCAGTCCTGCGTTTCGCAAGATGTCTATTGCTCTTGCCGTAGCTTTTTGACCTGCGCCGTCAGCGTCATAACAAATTATAACCTCATCGGCATAGCGTTTCATAAGGACTGCCTGCTCATTTGTAAGAGCAGTGCCGAGTGTTGCGACCGCATTCGTAAAACCCGCCTGATTAAGCGCAATAACATCCATATATCCCTCGCACAGAATCAGTGTGCGTGTACCCGAGCTTTTGGCATTGTTAAGAGAAAACAAGTTTTCGCTCTTTTTAAATACAGGAGTATCGGAAGTATTGAGATACTTAGGCTTTTCGTCGGTCATAATTCTGCCGCCGAAAGCTATAACATTTCCGCGCAAATCTATAATCGGAAACATTACTCTGTTTACAAAGCGGTCATAAATTCCGTTACCGTTTTTTCTTTTGAAAGCAAGGTTTGCGGAGTAAATTTCATATTCAGAAAAGCCTTTGTTTTTCAGATGATTACAAAGCGAGTTCCAATCGTCATCGGCAAAACCGAGTCCGAAATGCCTTATCGTACGGTCAGATAAAGCTCTGCCTCTAAGATAATTCAGTCCGCTCTGCCCTCTTTGTGAAAGCAGTGTTGCGTGAAAAAACCTCGCCGCCTCACGGTTTGCCTCATAAATTCTCATTCTTAATTTACTTAGGCTGTCATCATAGGTATTTTCAGGCATTTCCATACCCGCCCTTTGTGCAAGGAACTTTACCGCCTCGACATAATCAAGATTTTCAATCTTCATTATAAAGGTAATGACATCGCCGCCGGCACCGCAGCCAAAGCAATAAAACGAGCCGTTTTCGGTGTAAATATTGAAAGACGGAGTTTTCTCGCCGTGAAACGGGCACAATCCAACCATATTTCTGCCGTGGCGCTTAAGATTTACATATGACGAAGCAATTTCCGTTATATCGCTTCTAAGCTTTAATTCCTGCAAAAAACTGTCCGGAAAAGGCACAAAACTCCCCCTTTTCTGTTTCCTATTAGCTATTTACGATTTTTTCGCTAATATTCCTTTTTTATTTCAAAAAAATTTTAAATATTTTGTATTATCCATTTATCTGCACAGCAAAATACTGTTCGTCTTTCTGTTCAACCGTAACTTCACCCGATGTTGCGTCCGCAAGTTTTTTATTCAGCGTACCGAGCAAATCGGGTTTTATATGAAATTTTACAAGTACATCGCTTTCATATACGGTATCGTCAACGGCAGCACCCACACCTATTATCAGAGATGATACCTTGCCGTATTGGTTATAAGCGCATCTTGCCTCGCATACAAGGCAATTCTGCATAATTACAGGCTTTGCCGCCTCGACTGCGATTTTTGAACCGTGAGAGTACGCACGCACAAGACCGCCCGTACCAAGGAGTACACCGCCGAAATATCGTGTAACCACAACCACGACATCAAAAATTTCATTTTTTACTATAACATCAAGCACAGGCATACCGGCTGTACCTGAGGGTTCTCCGTCGTCGCTGTAGCGCTTTATGTTGCCCTCTCTCAATGAATAGGCATATACATTATGTGTAGCATTCCAATGTTCACTGCGCTTTTCATTAATAAAATCTATTGCCTCCTGCTCTGTTTTAACAGGTTTGCAATATCCGATAAACCGAGAACGCTTTTCCACAAATTCATCGCTTGCATTTTCAAGCACGGTTTTGTAATCCTTTGCCAACAAGTACACCTCCGTTTTATGTTATTAATTAAGGTTCAATGTTTGGGGTAACAATAATAACAATAATAAAATTGTGGTTTAACACAAGGGTTAAGCAAAATAATTTAAAAATTTAGGTCAAGCCTTTTTAAAGGCTAACGCCATTGCGTTAAAGCCGCCAAACAGCAAGCTGTTTGGCTATCGTTAGATTGCGTAAGCGGAAAGTATTTGTGGGCTTTGCCCACACCCACAACCTTTGAAAAGGTTGATCAAACTTTTATAATTGATTGGCAAATCAATTTGCTAAACCACAATTCACCCCAACTATTGAAAAATAACCGTCTTTTTGGGATAACAGTCAAAAAGGCGGCACTAAGTGCCGCCTCAACAATTACGATATAAAAAATTATTTGCTCATACCGAAACGCTTCTTGAATCTGTCAACGCGTCCGCCGGTATCAACCAATTTCTGCTTTCCTGTGAAGAATGGGTGGCATTTTGAACAAACTTCAACACGAATGTCCTTCTTTGTTGAACCTGTTTCAATAACATTACCGCAAGCACATGTAATTGTTGTCTGCTGATAATCTGGATGGATGTTCTCTTTCATTTTCCTCACCTGCCTGACTCTGCATAATAACAGATAGATTATACAACAAAAATAAGCAAAATGCAAGTGTTTTTCAAAACTTTTTTCAAAATTTCGCAATATTTTTTATTTTCCTTACTTTTGTAGTTTTTAAATAATATTTACAAATCAAATAATTCTTATTACAAGTTATTTAATTTCCTTTGTAGAAATTTCTTTCTGTGCCATTGCAATAAAGTCCTCAAGTTTCATTGCGCCGAGGTCGCCCTCTTTTCTGTGACGAACAGAAACAGTATTAGCCTCTACATCCTTGTCGCCGATAATGAACATATAAGGAACTTTCTCAAGCTGTGCCTCACGAATCTTATATCCGATTTTCTCACTTCTTGAGTCAACCTCAACACGCATACCGCAAGCGTCAAGAGCCTTTTTGATTTCGTAAACATAGTCAAGGTGTCTGTCTGCAACAGGAAGGAGTTTAACCTGAACAGGAGCAAGCCACATCGGGAATGCACCGGCATATTTCTCAATAAGAAGTGCAAGCGTTCTCTCGTAACAACCGATTGAAGTTCTGTGAATAATATAAGGGTTTTTCTTTGAGCCGTCCTTATCTACATACTCCATACCGAATTTTTCTGCAAGCATCTGGTCAATCTGAATTGTAATAAGTGTATCTTCCTTGCCGTAAACATTCTTAATCTGAATATCAAGTTTAGGACCATAGAAAGCAGCCTCACCTACGCCGATAGCATAAGGAATTTCAAGGTGGTCAAGGATTTTCTGCATAATGCCCTGTGCTTCGTCCCACTGCTCGGCAGTACCGATATACTTATCTCTGTCCTTAGGATCCCACTGTGAGAATCTGTAAGATACATCTTCATAAAGACCGAGTGTTTTAAGCATATAAATAGCAAGCTCAAGACAGTTTCTGAACTCGTCCTCAAGCTGTTCAGGCAAGCACATAAGATGACCTTCGGAAATTGTGAACTGACGAACTCTGATAAGTCCGTGCATCTCGCCGCTTGCTTCATTTCTGAAAAGTGTTGAAGTTTCATTGTAACGGAGAGGAAGATCTCTGTATGAACGCTGACGATTAAGATAAGCCTGATACTGGAACGGGCAAGTCATAGGACGAAGTGCAAATACTTCATCATCTTTTTCAGGATCACCGAGTACAAACATACCGTCCATATAGTGGTCCCAGTGACCGCTGATTTTGTAAAGGTCGCTCTTAGCCATAAAAGGTGTTTTTGTAAGTAACCAGCCACGACGCTGTTCCTCGTCTTCTACAAATCTCTGTAAAAGCTGAACGATTCTTGCGCCCTTTGGAAGAAGGATAGGAAGACCCTGACCGATTACATCTGATGTTGTGAAAAGCTCAAGTTCTCTGCCGAGTTTGTTATGGTCACGGCTTCTTGCCTCTGCAAGCATTGTGAGGTGTTCCTCAAGCATAGATGCTTTAGGGAACGCTACACCGTAAACTCTGCAAAGCTGATGGTTGTTAGCGTCGCCTCTCCAGTATGCGCCTGTGCAGTTTGTAAGTTCAACAGCCTTAATAGGTGCAACGCTCATAAGGTGAGGACCTGCGCAAAGGTCTGTAAAATCGCCCTGCTTATAAAAGCTGATGTGTTCGCCGTTATCAGAATGTTCCTTTGCAAGCTCAACCTTGTAAGGCTCATTCATCTCTTCAAGCATTTTTACAGCCTCATCAGGAGCAAGCTCAAAACGCTCAATCTCAATGCCCGACTTAACAATTTTCTTCATCTCTTCCTTGATTTTCTCAAGGTCTTCGGATGTAAACGGCTTTTCAACTTCAAAATCATAGTAAAAACCGTTGTCAACGGCAGGACCGATAGCGCACTTGGCACTTGGATAGAGGCGCTTAACAGCCTGTGCAAGAATGTGTGATGCAGTATGCCAGAACGCTTTTTTACCGTCAGGCTCATCGAAAGTAAGAAGATCTACTCTGCAATCCTTTGTAATAGGTGTACGCAAGTCGACAACATTGCCGTCAACTCTTGCACAGCATACAGACTTATAAAGTCCCATACCGATAGATTTTGCAATTTCAGCAGGAGTTACTCCGCTTTCAAACTCCTTGACTGTGCCGCCCTTTAATTCAACATTAATCATATTCATTCTCCTTAATCATAAGAAATAAAAAGCCCGATATTCCAAAAGGAATATCGGGACGAATATACTTCGTGGTTCCACCCAACTTTGGCATAATAACTATGCCCTCTTTACAACCTTAACGCAGTCATACGCCGCACCATTTCCTGTGCAGACTCAAAGGTGGTAGCTTAAAATTACTTATGCGAAAAATCACAGCAAACATTTTCGCTCTCTGAAAAAGTAGGTTTTTAAACCGTGTCCTTATCGAAGTACTTTATTTTACTTAATATTAACACCGCCGAATTGAAATGTCAAGCATTAATTTTCAAAACTTATTTCTTGTCGTTAAGTTCCTGCTGCTGTTCGTCAAGCTCTGCAAGCAACTTGTCAATCTCGCCCATAAGTTTTTCTTCTTTCTTCTGTCGTCTTGTTTCCAAAATACTATGTGACGAATCATCATCGTCATCATCAGCACCTACGCCAAAGAAAAATCCGCCTGTAATATCGTCTTCCGAATTTTTATCGCCGATAACTTTAGGAGCGGAAATATTCGGAACATCGTCGTCAGCCTCATAACCCATAATAAAATCATCGGTATCTGCAGTAGCGTTTTGAGCATAATCCTCGTCTTTTTTCTCTTCATCCGAGAAAACAAGTTCATCGCTCTTGCCGCTGTTATCGGCTGTATCGTCATCATCTGTAAAAGCATCTACAATCTGCACATCATCTTTCTTAAGTGCGCCTCTTGTAAGCTCAATAATATAGAAAAGCTGATACAAAGCGAAAGAAATAAACATTACGCCTGCAATAAGAGCCATACCGTCTGCACTGTCAAAAATAACTCGTGCTGTAAGGAACGCACCGTACGAAAGTCCGAAAGCGACTGACGGCAAGCCATAGATAAATGTTGCTTTAACAGGGTTTCTTCCGGGAATTTTGGAAATTACCATTGCCTGTGGGAACAAGCTTAAGGTAAGGAAAATAAAGCAGAACAAAAGCGACATATCTGATGCCGATACTGAAAGTTTTGTTGCCTCAAGAAAGCACGAAATCAATTCCGAAACTGCCCAGAGTGTCGGGAAAATATACAGAAAAGCAATATTAGACACCGGAGCAAAACCCGTAAAATGAGTTCTTGCCATAAAAACAAGTCCGATAGCGGCAAGCATTGCAAGGAATGCGCAAATAATGGACATCAGCAAATACTCGCTGTCTTTTCTTGTCAAAATGGTCATTACGGAATATGCAAGCGCAAATGCGGCGGAAAGCACCGCAAAAACACCCGCGGGCACATTTCGTTTTGACTCATAAACCGGTGCGGTTTTTTTGTCCAAAATATTAAAAAATATGCACAGCACAAAAAGAACAAGTGCAACGCCAACTGCTAAATAAGAAAACAACAATGCGTTCATTCCGCTCATCGTTCCTGTATCGTCATTACCGAATACACTTAAAAGTCTAAGCACAACCATGGCAAGAGCGGCAGGGATAAATGGAATCCATGATAATTTAATCTTCATACTTATCTCCGTTTCTTCAAACAATATAACGGTTATTTTAGCCGAATTTTTTACATATATTATTTTAAGCCAATTATACGCTTATGTCAAGAATTATTAAAGTAAAAATTCACTTTTGCAAAGTTATACGAAAAGAGAGGAATTTATGAGAACAAAAGTTATATTTATAATAATATTTTTGCTTACAATGGCTTTTTTGCCCATAATAATCTCTAAGTGCTCGTCGCCTCAAACCGCTGTCACTTCAAATTCGACTGCGGATAAAGCAACAGAACCCGTTACCGCAAACGAGCCGTCAAAAAGCGAAACCATAGTTGAAACTACAACCGAATCTGTCGCAAAAGAAAATTCCGAATCAGAAAAATCACCGCTCACCGAATCTGACCTTTGCGGTATGGTAGCGGCAAAATACAATGAAAATTACTGCGAAGAAACCTTAAAAACATTGACAATAATTCTTTATACGAATTATATTGTATTTCCCGACAGTTACGATTTGTCGGATATTGACATATGTTTGCCCGAAAGCAAAGCAGAAAATTCCGTTAAAGAAAATTACAATAAAATCAAATCCGCCGTATCTTCCGTATATAAAAAAGCGCTCTGCGCAGACGGCAAAGCGTTTTATATACCTTTTTGCGATTTTACCAACGGCAAAACTTCAACAAACAGCGAATATCCGTACCTTACCGCTGTTGCCTCCCCTTGGGACAGCTATGCAAATGCCGATGACGGGGAATATTACGGTGTAAGCCTTAACGGAATAAATTATCTTTGTAATGACGGATACAGCTACGAAGAGGCTTTGCAATGGTATCTGCCGAATTTTAAAATTCAGATTCTTTAGTTGAGGCAAATTATAGTTTAGCTGATTGCTTTATCAAGCAATCATAAAAGGTCGTGGTGTGGGCAAAGCCCACAAATACTTTCCGTTTATGCAATCTGACGATAGCCGAACAGCTCGCTGTTTGCGCCTGATAAATTGTAATATAGGAAAATATTATGGGCGCTGCCCAAACCCGCAATTTTTGAAAAAATTGAGTAAACTTTTTTGCTTTTTGGGAGGATAATTTAGCGTTATCTAAATTTCAATGCCCGACCGACACTCCGCTAAACCACAATTTAATGTTACCCCAACATTTAGAACTCAACCAAAATTCAATATTCACATATAATATTTTGCAATTTTATAGAGTTTTGCCGCTCCCATTTGAATATGTCTTGTGACAACTGGCGGAGTTATACCAAGTTCGCTTGCAATGGTTTTCATCTTTTTTCCGTTAAAATAATACTCAAAAACGCAATGGCGCTGTCTGTCGGTAAGGTCATTCTCTATGACATTCATTAATATTTTTAAAACTTTCTGACGGTTTTCGCTGTTGGTTTCACCGTCCATAAGGCTTTTTTCAAAGCAAATCTTATCGGAATTTAAATCGGAAAAATGTATAAGTTTACTTCTCATCACATTACCCCCTTATATCTTGCCTCAAGCAAATTTGCAATATCAAGACACTCAAGGTAATAACCTCTGTATCTGCAAATTTTCTCATTGATTTCCTTTTTATTTAATAAACTTTTAGTTTTTAACATACTTTTATATTTATCAACAACAGACAGCATTTTGTCTGCCTCTGCCCTGTATTCTTTTGACCATTCAAGATAATTGTTCATATTAACATCCTTTCCGCTTACTATTCATCAAATAAGAACCAACGGGGCTTGGTTCTCTATATAATATTATAGAGAGAAAAAATCACAAAATCAAGAGTTTTTAGAACATTTGTTCTAATTTAACTGATTTTAATGAACAAAGTCCCTTTTTCAGTACTTTGCTAATTGTTTTTTTAATTATTAACAGAACAAAAAATAAACCGACATTGATAAAAAACTCAATATCGGTTTAATGTCGGTTGTGATTTTTAAATAAAGAGAATATATAACTGTTATGCATCATACCAATTAAAATTTTCATAATCGGGATACATTTCAGAAAACTCATCGTCACTGTATTCGTTTTTCACTTCATTTGCTATATCTACTACATAATAAGTATTACCAATTTTCAAATACGCAAAATTATTGTCATAAGCAAATGAATCAAAACAGCCGCTCAATGTTTTTGAGCCGTTATTTATTACATCATCAACTTCTGTTGGTGGAATATATAACTCGTACTGTGACATACTGTCTGATTTATCGTTGTTATGAGCGATTTTAAAAATAGATTTATTTTCAAAGGTATATACGGTCACATCAATCATCGAAATTACAACATACCGTAAATAATTAAACTTACGCATATTAAAGTTAGTATAAAAAATTTAACACTTTCCTCATAATTTTCTCATATAAAAATCAACAGTGATTGGTATATATCACTAACAATATAATTTAAAGGATTTTCAAACAATACTTAATTTTAAAGCCGACAAACTTCAACTGTTTTATTGTTAAACTTTCTTGACAAAGCAAAATATTTATAATAGAATATTAACAGATATGTGCCAATAGCTCAGCAGGATAGAGCGTCTGCCTCCTAAGAATATGTTGCAACGACCGCCTTTGGAACAAAAGTGATTGACAATGAGTTAGTTTAAGTCCATAATTGAATAGATTTTAAAGATGTTTCCGTAGCTCAGCTGGATAGAGCGACCGCCTCCTAAGCGGTAGGTCGGGTGTTCGAATCACCTCGGGAACGCCAAAAACTCCGCCGGAAAACCCAGTAAAATCAAGGGTTTCCGGCGTTTTTTCATTTTTACGAAGAAACAGCAAAAACGAAAAAATCACAAATTTTCATTAGCAAATTCTCCGTCTGCTAATGGAATTTAGGACTAATGTCGTCCGCCTTTCAGGTGGACGGCTTGCTAATAAAAATTAGCAAAAAAATAGCTTTTTTGCTAATGAAATTGCCCTCTCTGCTAATGGCGGAAAAAATCGAGCCAAAAATCCTGCTAATGGGCAAGGCGGTCGTTACCCTGTTAATTTGTTCATTTAGGGGTGGCGAGCGACAATCGCACACTACCTCTATGCCCTTTTGACCTTGTAAATGTGATAATGGCAAATACAATGTTGCCGAGATTGACTATCATAAGAATAATAAAAGGTTTATCAGCAGAAGCAAGGAACAAAATTAACAATCAGGATTATCTTGAAGAAGCGATTAAAACAATTAACAAGCTGCTCAAAGAATTCAAGAATAAGGAGTTTTTGACATCCGAACTAATTGAGGGCATTGGTGCTCTTGAAAAGGACATTTTCGAGGTGGATAAGATTGTCAATGAGGACGAGATAAAGTATCTGTTTACACCAAATCCAGCTCATAAAAAAGCTATGAACTTGAAATATAAGTTTGACAGTGAAGGTGAATGGAAGTTTGCAAAAGCTCTTGACGATGATCCGAATGTAATGCTATACACTAAGCTCAAAAAAGGCGGTTTTGTTCTTGAAACTCCGGCAGGAAATTACTCTCCTGACTGGGCGATTGTCTCAACGAGAACTTTGCTATGTATTTTATCGCAGAAACAAAATGGGATCCGCACTGCTTTTATTCCACAGCTCGGCACATAACCGCTAAAACAGAATATTTTTAAGACGGTGTAATACTGTAAAAAATGAAACATCCTCATAGATTAAAAAAGCAAGGACCACCCAAGAAAAAAATAGGTGGCCCTTGATTTTAGAGAGATTTTATTTTTAAAGGAGTTAGAAATCAGCTCATTTTATTTGTTTATACCAAAAATATACTTCGTAGTTTGTGTA
>UMGR01010401.1_pt1 | contig 20860 bp, 16 predicted proteins | sample 1965321 | NCBI WGS metagenome assembly UMGR01 (sample SAMEA4836077, study PRJEB28245) | human gut metagenome | biome: gut microbiome; material: fecal sample | place: Denmark | collected 2008 | reverse complement strand
TCTGTTACTTACGAAGTAACACAATATAAATCTATTGATAATTAGAATTTTATATATTTATACTCTCTTTTTCCCATTATTTGAAACGTATAGAATTATCGCATCATTAGCTTTCTTTATTTCTTCATTCTTGAAATTTTTCAAATATGTTTCTGTAACTTTCACTGACGAGTGTCCAAAAGCCTCACATATTAATTGTTCGGAGAAATTACAATATTTGGCAAGGGTGGCCCAGGTATGCCGCGTAGTGTATGAACTGACCTTGGTTGCCACTCCGCATTTTTTCGCCAATCTGCCTAAATTGTAATTCATGGTTCGTAGTGCCTGCTGATACTCTGTATATAGATCCTCTCCGGTTTTTGTTCCACTGAGGATGGGAAAAAGGTAGGGAGAGTCCTGATTGGTATTTTGATATTTGTTTATCAGCTTCATTGCTGTTATCGGAATATCAACAATCATTTGCCCACCTGTTTTATATCGGCGATAAGAAAGTGTGTTGCCTTTTAAGTCGCTTTTGTGAAGATGGGCCAGATCAACAAAGGGCATTCCGCGTAATTGAAACATTAAATTAGCCCAAACTCTGCATCGTATCAAATCTTCCGGTAGTTTCTTTAGAGGAACCTCGTTTAGTAACTTGTTTATCTCTTCTACTTCCAATGCGCGTTTTATATCGTTTTTCACGCCGGTGTAGACATGATGAAATAAACGGGAATTCTCGGTTATTATTTTTTTATCCACTGCTTTGTTATAAGTTGCACGCAATGTCCGCATATAGGTGGAAACAGTATTCCAACTTAGTTGCTTGTCACGCAGGTAGGTTTCAAATTCTTTCAGATTGGCTCTGTTGAGCTGGTGAAAGTAAATAACCTCACATCCACAGAATTCACTGAATGCGTTCAAGGTGCTTTGATAAATGTGAGCCGTACCATAACGTTTCTCGTCTTTCAGTTCATCAATCGTTTTGTTCATAAACTCGTTGAATTTTTTTTATTTCTCATAATGTTCCGTTTTATAGATTTTACAAAATAAGTTGTTTTCTTAACGGAATCGAATATAGGTTGAAATGTTCGAATTAGAAAGGTTATTTATCTAATTCTGCATTATTTATACGTATCATCCATCCGTTTACTTTCATTTGTAAACATATATAAGGTTGCTGCGGATCATTTGTTGAGTCAAGAAAAAATATCAGATTATAACGGTCTTGCCTGTCAAGATATTCTTGTGGAGACATATAGGTTGTCTCGACATTACGTGACAGGAGCAGATATTGTGTAAGCGGAATATCGAAAATCTCTTTTCCACTAGGTTGATAGATTAACCGTAGACGGGTATCGTCATTTTCCATCAGTCTCAATGTATTCATTCCGGCATGTACTACCTGTATGTCTTCCAAATTGGCGCTTTCTTGCATAAAGGGGAGATAACAGGTGGAAACGGAGTCTATCGGAGTGTTCCAATGATCCATGCATCCGTTGCCGGCAGTCAGTTCCAGACGGAAATCATCTGTATCCAGCGGGACGGCCGACTGACTTTGCAATATGCAGCTCAGAATATTCGTGTTTTTAGTAAGAGAGAGAGCCAAAACCTGATATTCGCCGCTGATATGCACGTTGTCCAGCCGCCCGTGGAATAGAGATGAAAGTTTTTCGGATTGTTCTCCCGCTTCATTGCGTAATAGTGTCAGTGAAGTGGGAGTATGTTGATAATGCGAGTCCGACAAACCTGCCCAAACCAGAAAGGTGTAATCTCCCTGAGGCAGGGAGGGGACTTGGATTATACATTCATTTTGATGGAATGTAAGACTGTCTACTTCCTCCCGGTCTATATAGTTTCCTTCCTGATCGAGAATAAATAGCGTGACATCTTTTACCTGGGTGGTCACGGCATCTACATTCAGCATATTATAGGTATAGGATAACTTTAACCAACAGCCTGTGGGACAATCGGATTGGTCATCGTCTACCCAGGAACATGCACTACAGAAAAGAGTACATAGGGCGAAGAGGATAGTAGCAGTTTTACTCATTGTTTTTCTATTTTGAGACTGTTTTATTCAAGGTCGGCATCTTGGTCACGGACAATCCACGGATATACTCCGAATTCTACGTCCAAGTATGCTTTGTATTCGTCCGGATCGGGTTTGGTATCCGGAGTACCGGGACCCAGGTTCTTGATGCTGGTAATATTGACAGAATAAATATTGTTACGTACAATACCGAATTCCATTACGCCCATTGTGGTAGGATCGCCGTTATCAAGATGTTTGATCCAATAGTTGTAGAAGGTGGAGAAATTACCTTCATTCTTGGTGAAACGGGTAATCTGCTTGGCTGCCAGGTCTGCATCGCTGGATGCTTCTGTCAAACCATCAATATTGGCATCACCATGTTCACCCACAGCCGCCAGCGTGGTGTAGAATTTATAGTTGAAATAATACAGTGTCTTGAACACGAGCGGGTCTTCTACCGGCTGGCCGTCAGTGCCGATGGTCTGTGAGGCTTCCGGAGTGAATGTACCTTTCAGCATGATGCCGGTGGTGTACACCGTGTTCTGTGCCGGACGGAACATACAGTTTTCAAGACAATACATGGAAACGTACTTTCCTGCATCGGCCAGACCGGACCAATTGCTGTCTGTTTGTTTTGACAGGTGGTTAGTGTAGAATGAACCGCCTGTGAAACTGGTAGTAGCTCCTGCTACGGTCTTGTCGAAGAAATAGGGATCGATAAGATAACCGTTGTTGTCGGCTATGTTACCGAAATTTCCTGCTTCCACGCTGTAAGATGACGGAGCGGAAGGAGTTTCAGATGCGGCATCCAGTGTAGCGACATGACGGAAAGTGTAGAACTTGTTTGCCAGATTGATGAATTTGTAGTTGTTCAGCCGGACTGTGGCGTAAGTCACTCCCTTAGGATTCTTCAACGTGTAGATTTCCTTGCTGTCATTTCTAACCATCAGTTTGGCAACGGCACGTTCCAAATTGATTCTGACGTGTGCTCTGGTGTCGCTCTTTTCGGGAGATTCTACGGCAATGTTCAGATTGGCCGAGCCACGGTTGGACATGATGAATCCCTTTCCGGGTACGCTGGTTATCATACCGTTTCCATAAGTGGTGGCGTCAATCTGTCCCAATAATGTTGATTCCTGGCCTATTTCTTTTTCGATGTCAAGGTTTTGTGTACCGTTCGCTACGGCAAGGATGTCATAGTTGCCCGGTTCCAATATGATTTCCTTGTTGCAAGAATAGATGATGGTTTGTCCTTCTTGGTTGTTCTCTTTGCTAGAGATACCCAATTCATTTTGATCTACGTCAAGGGTAGTAACCAAATTCTTGCTGGAAGAATCAAACAGATAGAGTTTCACATTGCTCACTTTGTATTCTTCGGCAGTACCGTCTTCATAGACTCCAGAGTCTTCGGCGGAAGCGGCACGGCTGCCGTTAGAAGAGTTAGGGACTACAAATGAAATCTCCATGTTGCCTCCTTTGGCTCCGGAAATCGGATTGTCTCCATTTCCTGAGGGGACATCTGCATCATTAATACATCCTGCCATTGCAGCTGCAAGAGCGAAGGATAATAATAATTTTTTGTTCATAATGTAAAAATGTTTTAGTAAAAAAATGTGATTAGTAAATCTCATGTAATATCTTCAGGTTTTCATCTGCTTGGGGCAGTCCTGCTTCTTTCGCTTTGCGCAGCAGGTTTTCTGCTTCGGTATAATTCCCATTCAGCATTTGCATGATACCTTGCAAAAGGGTCTTTTCGGGAGTCTCACCGGCTTTGTCCAAATAGAGTGAGGCGCCTTTTGTATCTCCCTGTGAGAGCAGGATGCAAGCTGCATTGAGATTGGCAACGGGATGTTCCGGATTAAGCAGAACGGCCGTCATGAAAATCTTATTGTATTCCGGACTGCCGGCAGGGTAGGTCTGGGCTATGCGGAACATCTCTTCAATACTCAGATTCTTGGGGTTGCTTTCGAAAACCTGCTTGGCCTGCTCTACCGTAAACGGACGTACCACATAGTGGATGGTGTAGTCTGAATGACGGAGACCCGGGAACCAGTGTTGCAGGATGAAACGGAACTCTTCGGGATAACGTTTCCGTATTTTCCGTTCTTTCTCATCGGGGCTGTTTTTGCTCTCCGCAATATGTAACAGTTCCTCGCGATGGGAAATAACGGTATCGGTCAGCAACTTGATAAATCCGTCCCAGTCTTCGGGGGTGTAATGGGTGGTAAACAATGTATCATTGAAAGAATATTGGCTGCATACATAGTCTTTCAGGGTCTGGGTCCGTTCCCGTGCCAGACGCTCGTTGTTTGAGTAGGGACCTTCGGGAGAGGCGTATCCATGAATGTCAATATGTGAAATGACTACATTGGTATCGTTTTTTATCAAGTCGATACTGCGTTTTATCTTTGCCAGTTCGGCCGGATTGTTTCTGTATTCGGGATAGATAATTGTTTCGTTGAGCGGGAAGTCCAGATAGGCACGTCCGCTTTCTTCACGCAATTTCCTTTCTTCCATCTGCGGAGTGATAAACGCTACGTGCGGATGGATATCGGGAAGCATATTCAGGCGGGTCAGATAGGTGGAGTCTGTATGGCGGGGGACTCCGCATCCGCATTCTTTTTCGATGAGATGCAAGGAGGCATGTTTCATCCAGTGAGTGAAGGGGATGCTGCGTAAGTAGTGTACGCTTTGTTTCCGGTCATTGCGGCGGCGTAACTCTTCATAGTCTTTTTCCTGCCGGCCGGTTTCACGTTGGAAGAAAATATGTTGTTTACGACCGTTCACATAGATGGCGGGAAGCTGGATGAAGTTGTCCAGGCTGTCGCTGAGCTGGGGAACCAGTATGACTGATTCGTTAGAGGGAATCTGTCTGGTAATGTCTACTTGCATGGACACTACCAGACTTTCTCCCATCCGGTAGAGCTGCGAGGAGGCGATGTAAATCGAACTGTCCCGTTCTGCCGGCTGCGCTGATGAGCAAAGCGTAGGAAAAATAAATGATATAAAATAGAATAAATATTTCATGGCTCTTTAGTTAAATATGTAAACTATACTCAGGGATGCTTTGGAGGGGCCGAAATAGTGATAATGGCCTTTTTCCAGTAATTCGGCACACACGTCAGGGCATTTATATTTCTTATAATCGATATATTCATACCCTACACCGACGGAAACTTCTATATTCCAGTGGCGGTTGAGCATGATGTGGTATCCATAACTTATGCCTCCACCGGCCAGCCAGCCTGCATATCGGTGCTCTTTCAGCCAGGGGAAGAGCCCGAAAGGCATCTTTTTCCCTCCTACGTTGAACTGCGCTCCGTTGAGATAGGCTCCCCAAAAACTGCCGTTGAATTTCTGGCAAGTCCAGTAGCGGTATTCAGGTTGTATGAGCCAATATTTGTTGACATATCCTTCCGAGCGTTTCCACGGACGTATGCTGCCGGACAAATCGAATGTGGATTTGGAGCCGAAGGCATATTCCACACCGGCATTTAGCGCACCGTTGGCGGCGGAAAGCAGGTTGCTTTTGACAGCCATTTTCTGTGCGGAAACGGAAAGGGCGCCGCCGAGCAGAAGACAAGAAAGGATATACCGGGTTTTCATATTTTATTGTATATTGGTTTGATTGGATTCAAAGAATATTTTCAGGTTATAGGTGGCTTCTTCCGAGCCTTCGGCTTTGGCTGCTTTCAGCAGGCGGATGCCTTCGTAGGTGTTGTTGCACAACAGTTCGTAGGCGCCACGGCAGTTTTTGTAGGCAAGCGTTTCATGGGAAGCCATTTGCAGATAGCGGCCGGCTGCCTGTGTGTTGCCCCGTTCGATGGCGGCAGCAGCGGCGTTGAGGTTGGCAACGGGGCTTGCCGGATATATCTTGACACTAATATCTATGATTTTGTAGAACTGTTCCGGAATGTTCTTGTAGCTGATGGCTACGGTGTAAAGCTCGCGTAACGAAAGCATCTGCGGATTGATTTCGGCTATGACACGCGCTTCGTCCAGACTGAAGTTCAGCTCTTTCTGGTTGCGTTCATCGGTTGCGTCGCTTTCGGGAGATACATAGCTTCCTTTGAAATATGGTTTGGCAGATGGTGCAGACGGGGCAGGGGAAACAGGACGGTGTTCCGGAACAACGGGGGCAGAGGGTGAGGCTGCTGCCATAGGAGCTTCCCGGTTCCTGTCCTGTTGGGGAACGAAATTATCTGTTACTTTTGCTATATGGGTTGCTTTGTCCGGAATGGGGATATTTTCACTTTGTACTTTCTCTCCGTTGCCGTTGATGACTTCTTTCTTGAGGTTCAATGTGGCGAACTGTACCCAGTCGGCTGCCGGGAGGGAAGCACGGTAGTGGATAGTCTGATCGCTGTCTGTCAAGGGGATAGCGGTAAATACGGGAGTTACATTCGCTTTGCCTCTTCGTTTGTTGAGCGCCAGGGTGCGGCGGTATAGCCGATGTGCACGTTCTCCGTTGAGCAGAATTTGAGGTAATTCTGCAGTGTGGGTTCCGTCTGTGAGGACAGGGGTGAGACGGATATGGCTTTTGGTGTCCATCTGGGGAACATTGAGAGTCATTTTCATGGACACTATGGCAGAGTCCTGTCCGAGAGTAACGGAGGGAGGCAGGATATCAAGTTTCAGGTTTTGTGCAGTGGCAAAGGTGCCGCATAATAAAAGACTGAATAGTATGTTTGTCTTGAGTTTCATGACTGATAGGGTATATTTGCTTTTATATTTATTGAATGAAATAAATGAATGATATGCCTAGCTGGGTAGGTCCGACATAGTTGGAGTGGGATTTCTTAATAAGTGCGTCTCCTTTGGCGGGACCGTATTTATCATAGGTGAGATGTGCGTATCCGACAGATATGCTTGCTTCAAGACTCCAGAATGTGCTGAGCAACCATTGGTGTCCATAGGTAATGCCGCAACCTATCAGATTACCCTGATAACGGTTGTTCTTTACTGTTGTAAAAGGAGTGGTTCCACCGAAATTGTATTGGGCGAAATGGGCTTGCACCCCGAAAAAACTTCCTATGAATGTTTCATTGAGCCACCAACGATATTCGGGCTGGATCAGAATATGTTTCATTTTTTTGTTTTCTCCCAGATTCCAGGGATTATAGTTGACGCTCAGATTGAATGAATGGGTGTCATCACACCTTATTTCTCCTCCCAGGTTGAAAGTGCCGGTAAGGTCATAAAGAACATTGCTTTTTACAGCGATACTTTGAGCCGAGGCTATACGCGGAGTTATAACTGCTAGCATGATTGCTATTATAAATAAGTAAGAATGTCGCATTGTCAATATTTTTGTTTTGTTTTTTTTCTGTTACTTTAGAAGTAACGGAAGGGAAGGAGGGAGGGAAAAAAACATGAAAACAGCGGTAAAATAAAGATTTAGTGGCTGTTAGAGAAGATAAAAGACTGGGAATGTAGCTTAACTCATATTGACGATCAGAGTATGGGCAGGGAGGGCTATATGTGGAATAAAAAAATTTTTTGAAATAAAAACGAAAAAAAAGTGTAGAAATCTTGCACTGTATCTAAAGTTTGTATACTTTTGCTTCCAAAATCTGTTCCGTTACTTCTAAAGTAACAGTCTTGTAATTTACTGTTTTATAATGTAATGTGAAGTTTTAAAATTGATTATATAGAAATGTTAATGTGATTAATTATTACTTTATTTGCTTTGTCTAATTCATCGTTTTTAAAACTTTTCAAATAGGTTTCGGTCACCTTTGTGGAGGAGTGCCCTAGGGCATCACAAATCAATTGTTCCGAAAAGTGGCAGTATTTAGCCAAAGTGGCCCAAGTGTGGCGGCTGGTGTAGGAACTGACATTGAGTTTGATTCCGCAGTATACCGCCAGTTGTTTCAGGTCATAGTTCAGTTTCCGCAAGGCATGTTGGTATTCTGCATATTCTTCTTCGCTTTTCCGGTTTCCACTGAGAATGGGAAGCAGGTAGGGGGAGTTGGAATCTGTATTTTGATACCGTTTGATAAGGTTCATGGCAGCGGGAGGAATCTCTACGGTGAGCAGGGTTCCTGTTTTGTGGCGGCGGTAGGAGATAACGGAATCTTGCAGGTCTGTTTTGCGCAGGTGTGCCAGATCCACAAAGGGCATCCCGCGTAACAGGAACATTAGGGTAATCCATGCCCGGCTCTCTTCCATACTTTGCGGCAAGGGGCGTGGAAGGGAGGCACTTAATAATTTGCTCATGTCTTTGGCATCGAGGGCGCGTTTGGTATTGGCTTTTACACCAGTATATACGTGACGGAAAAGACGGGGCTTTTCTTCTGTAAGACCATCGTCCACGGCTTTGTTGTAGATGCTTCGCAAGGTACGCATATAAGTGGAAACAGTGTTCCAGGTGCATCCCTTGTTACGCAGATGGTTCTCAAATTGTTTCAGGTATGAACGTTCCATCTGGTTGAACCGGATGGTGTCGGTCTTGCAGAAGAGCATGAAGGCGTTCAATGTGCTTTGGTAGATGTGGGCGGTACTGAAACGCTCTTCTTCTTTTAGCGACCGGATAAGTTGTTCCATAAATAGGGTCAGGTTAGATTTTTCTTTCATTGTTCTTTCATTTTTAAAATTTAGATACTGTATATTTCTCAGTTTAAATGCGCATTCTCTGAGTTAATCTTAAAAGTCCGGATGAGTTTATTTGTTCATCGTTTTATTTCTTTTTGTGATAGCTTGTGCTTTTTCCTCGCTTTTTGACGATTGGCGGAGGTCTTGTGAGTACGTCTTGTTGTTTTTTTCGTCTAACTGTAAATAATTTATATGAAAAGAATGAAAAATATCAGGCTAGGAACACTTGTCGCATGTATGTGCGTGTTATGGGGGTGCGAGAAACCCAATGTGAATATTGTGATGCCGCAGGAAGCGTCGAACCGGGTGCTGTTTGCTGGAGAACATTTGAAAAAAGCGCTGGAAGATGCGGGGTATTCGTCTGTTATGTTGTCGGATACTGCCGGTATAGATAAAGATGAGGTCTGCATCCGTCTGGAACAGGCTACTGATACAGCCGGACTGAAAAAGGAGGGATTTACCATTTCTACCCGTGGAAACATGACTACAGTGACAGGAAACGACGGAAACGGTGTGATTTACGGCTGTCGTGAATTGATAGATCATGTAGGACAATACAAGGATTTGAAGTTTCCGGCACAACTGACGGATGCTCCTGAAATGGTGCTTCGCGGAGGTTGTGTAGGGATTCAGAAAATGGAATACCTGCCCGGAAGAGGGGTGTATGAGTATCCTTATACGCCGGAGAGCTTCCCTTGGTTTTATGATAAGGAACAATGGATAAAATATCTGGATATGCTGGTGGAAAACCGTATGAATTCCTTGTATCTGTGGAACGGGCATCCGTTTGCTTCCTTGGTGAAGCTGGAAGAGTATCCTTTTGCCGTAGAAGTGGATGAGGAAACTTTCAAGAAAAATGAGGAAATGTTCTCGTTTCTGACTGCTGAAGCGGACAAGAGAGGTATCTTTGTGATCCAGATGTTTTATAATATATTGTTAAGCAAGCCTTTTGCCGAGCATTACGGGTTGAAAACACAGGATCGTAACCGTCCTATTACTCCGCTGATCAGCGATTATACACGTAAGTCGGTGGCCGCGTTTATAGAAAAATATCCCAATGTGGGTTTGCTGGTATGCTTGGGGGAAGCGATGGATACCTACGAGGATGATGTGGAGTGGTTTACCAAAACCATTATTCCGGGAGTGAAGGACGGGTTGAAGGCACTGGGGCGTACGGATGAGCCGCCCATCTTGCTGCGTGCGCACGATACGGACTGCAAGATGGTGATGGATGCCGCGCTGCCGTTATACAAGAACCTCTATACTATGCATAAATACAATGGTGAGTCACTGACTACTTACGAACCGCGAGGTCCTTGGTCCAAGATACATTCGGATCTGAGTGCTTTGGGAAGTATTCATATCAGTAATGTGCATATTCTGGCAAACTTGGAACCGTGGCGTTGGGGATCTCCCGACTTTGTACAGAAAGCGGTGAATGCCATGCACAATGTACATGGAGCAAATGCCCTGCATCTGTATCCGCAGGCTTCTTATTGGGACTGGCCGTACACGGCTGATAAGTTGCCGGATGGCAAACGGGAGTATCAGCTGGACCGTGACTGGATATGGTACAAAACCTGGGGACGCTATGCATGGAACTGTCATCGGGACCGTTCATCCGAAGTGGAATATTGGGACAAGCAGTTGGGTGATTATTATGGTACGACTTCTGCCGAAGCCGGAGATATTCTGGAGGCATACGAGCAGAGTGGAGAGATTGCTCCGAAGTTGCTCCGCCGTTTCGGCATCACGGAAGGGAACCGGCAGACTTTGTTGCTGGGTATGTTTATGAGTCAGTTGGTGAATCCTTATAAATATACTATCTATCCGGGATTTTATGAGAGTTGCGGGCCGGAAGGTGAGAAGCTGATAGAATATGTGGAGAAAGAATGGAAAAAACAGCCACATGTGGGCGAATTGCCGTTGGATATTGTGGCGCAGGTGGTGGAACACGGTGACAAGGCGGTGGCGGCCATTGACAAGGCTGCCGCAGCGGTGACTCGTAATAAAGAGGAGTTCGGACGTTTGCAGAATGACATGCATTGCTATCGTGAATTTGCATACGCGTTTAACCTGAAAGTGAAAGCTGCGCAGCGTGTCTTAAACTATCAGTGGGGAAAGGATCTGAACGAATTGGATGCTGCTATTCCATTGATGGAACAAAGTCTGGATCATTACCGCAAGCTGGTGGCATTGACGGATAGTACTTATTATTATGCCAACAGTATGCAGACCGCGCAACGCCGTATTCCTATCGGTGGTGACGGTGGCAAGAACAAGACCTGGAAAGAGATGCTGGTGCATTATGAAAATGAGCTGGCTAATTTCAAGGCGAACTTGCAGTTGCTGAAAGATAAGGCGGCAGGTAAGGTGACGGAAAGTGCAGCTGAGATAAAACCTTTGTCCGCCGCAAATGTGAAGATTCTGAACGGACTGACCCCGGTGAAACTGGCGACGGGTGCAAGCCTGTTTTCCAATGTGCCGGGCAAGGTAGATGCGTTGGCCGCCGAGCTGGAAGGGCTGACTGCTTATAGAATGAACGGGGATGTGCAGCGCAAGGAAGGTACGACAATAGAGTTTGAAGCGGCTGCTCCGGTGAACTTGTTGGTAGGTTATTTCCGTGATGACCAGAAGAAGTATGCGAAAGCTCCGAAACTGGAAACGGACGCTTCTGCCAATGATTACGGTCAGGCGGAACCGAAACTGACCAATGCCGTACGCATAGCGGGTATGCCGCTGGCAAATGTACATGCTTATCATTTTGAGGCTGGAAAGCATACCTTGTTGCTGCCGAAAGGATATACGATGGTGCTGGGATTTACAGATGCGCAGGTAACTCCGCGTAATGCGGGACTGGCCGGTGCGGAGGAAACGATGGACTGGATGTTCTATTAGTAGCCGTAGTTCCAGAGGCTGGAATCGTAGTATAGCGTAAAATTTTCAAATATATCTTGAGAATTTTACGCTATTTTTGTACATAGTTCTAAGATTTTTATAAGGAAAAGTTGCTTAACTGATAAACTTTTTTTTATTTTTGTCGTATGAGCAGAAAGATAATAGCATACGAAAACTACTATTAAAGATTTTTTTGATGCTCTGGATAAAGGTACGCAAGAAAAAGTCCTATATGGATTACTCTTATTAAAGACTCAAGATAGACTACCGGCAAAGTATGTGAAGTTTCTTAAAGAGGGTCTGTATGAGTTAAGAATAGAGTGGCAAGGTAATATCTATAGGATTTTCTTCTGTTATGATGAAGGGCATATTGTTATATTGTTCAATGAATGCTTTCTTTACCGGGCAAATAATTGAAGAGGCAAGGAAGAAAGCAAATATGACACAGGCGGAACTTGCCGAAAAGATAGGGACTAATAAGTCTTATATTTCCCGTGTGGAAACAGGAAAAACAGAGCCTAAGGTTTCTACTTTTTATCGTATTGCTTCTGCTTTGGGATTGAATGTTGAGCTGACCCCTGCTATGTGATGGTAAAAATAGAGAATGAGATAAAAGTTTTCTGAATGGGTACATTTTCTTCTTTTGTCCGTCTTGCCAATAGATAAAAAGATAATTATGAAGAAGATATTGATACTGGCATTTTCACTGTTGTCATTGGGAACATACGCCCAACGTGAAGTTCCGCAATCGCGCATGGAGCAGATTTATGAGGAAGCCAAGACTCCTTATAAATATGGGCTGGCTGTAGCTCCGGCCGACAACAAGCATAAAATAGACTGCCCTACCGTGTTCCGCGAAGGGGATAAGTGGTATATGACCTACGTGGTTTATAATGGTAAGAGCGGACTGGACGGACGTGGATACGAGACATGGATAGCCGAAAGTGATAATCTGTTGGAATGGCGTACATTGGGACGTGTCTTGTCTTATCGTGACGGATTCTGGGATTGCAACCAGCGTGGTGGTTTCCCTGCATTGCCGGATATGGAGTGGGGAGGAAGCTATGCCCTGCAGACGTATAAAGGCAAGCATTGGATGACTTATCTGGGTGGGGAAGGGACCGGATATGAATCGGTGAACAAGCCGCTGTATATTGGTTTGGCCTGGACAGACCGGCCTTTGGGTTCCGCCCATGAATGGCAGGCACAGGACCAGCCCGTGATGAGTATCCATGATAAAGACGCGCAATGGTGGGAAAAGCTGACTCAATATAAGAGTGTGGTCTATTGGGATAAGGAGAAAACATTGGGCGCACCTTTCGTCATGTTCTATAACGCGGCAGGACGGCATCCGGAAACGGATTTGAAAGCGGAACGGGTGGGTATCGCCTTGTCCAAAGATATGAAGAAATGGAAACGATATCCGGGCAATCCGGTCTTTGCACACGAAGCGGACGGAACCATTACGGGGGATGCGCATATCCAGAAAATGGGCGATGTGTATGTCATGTTCTATTTCTCGGCTTTTGAACCGAGCCGCAAATACAAGGCATTTAATACATTTGCTGCCAGTTATGACCTAGTACATTGGACGGATTGGAAAGGGGCGGATTTGATTATCCCTTCTAAAGACTATGATGAATTGTTCGCTCATAAGAGTTATGTGGTGAAATACAATGGGGTGGTGTATCATTTCTATTGTGCCGTGAATGACGCGGAACAACGTGGTATAGCCATTGCTACCAGCAAACCGATGGGACGTTCACAAGTGCATTTCCCGGAACGGGAGGTGAAGAATCGCCGGATGGTGATGGAATTGGATAAAGGATGGAAAACATGGCTGACGGAAGCAACTCATCTGAAAGGGTTGTTTGCTCAAAAGGCAATAGAAGTAAATATTCCTCATAACTGGGATGATTATTATGGCTACCGCCAACTGACACATGGTAATTTGCACGGTACTGCCATATACGAAAAGACCTTCACATTGGATGATTCTCAGTTTCTAATTTCCAACTCTTCATTCGGAAAACGTTATTTTCTTCGTTTTGAGGGAGTGGGGACGTATGCCACTATAACGTTGAATGGAAAGGATTTCGGCCGTCATCCCGTAGGGCGTACTACGCTGACATTGGATGTGACGGATGCGTTGAAGCTGGGAGAGAATAAGCTGGTAGTGAAAGCGGAACATCCTGAAATGATAGCCGACATGCCTTGGGTGTGCGGTGGCTGTTCCTCGGAATGGGGATTCAGCGAAGGTTCCCAGCCTTTGGGAATTTTCCGTCCCGTGGTGCTGGAGGCTACGGATGAGATCCGCATTGAGCCTTTCGGAGTGCATATCTGGAATGATGATAAGGCGGGAACTGTCTTTGTGGAAACGGAGGTGAAAAATTACGGAAAGACTGCTGAGACGGTGGAAGTGGTTAATAAATTCAGTAATGCGGATGGCAAGCAGGTGTTCCGCCTAACGGAGAAGGTGACTTTGCAGCCGGGTGAAAGGAAGGTGGTGAAGCAACAATCGCCAGTGCAGAATCCTGTTTTATGGAGTACGGAGAATCCTTATTTGTATAAACTGGCCAGTATGATAAAGCGTGGTAAGAGTACTACGGATGAGATTAGTACACCCTTTGGTATCCGTACCATCAGTTGGCCGGTGAAACGGGAGGATGGTGACGGACGGTTCTATCTGAACGGACAGCCTGTCTTTATCAATGGAGTGTGTGAATATGAACATCAGTTCGGACAAAGCCATGCTTTCAGCCGTGAGCAGGTGGCAGCCCGTGTGAAACAGATCCGTGCGGCGGGCTTCAACGCTTTCCGTGACGCTCACCAGCCCCATCACCTGGATTATCAGAAATATTGGGACAAGGAAGGAGTCTTGTGGTGGACTCAGTTTTCGGCCCACGTGTGGTATGATACTCCGGAGTTTCGTGAGAATTTCAAGAAACTGCTCCGCCAGTGGGTGAAAGAGCGTCGTAACTCGCCCAGTGTGGTGATGTGGGGATTGCAGAACGAAAGCACGCTGCCTAAGGAGTTTGCCGAAGAGTGTAGTGAGATTATCAGGGAAATGGATCCTACGGCCCGTACCATGCGTGTGATTACTACGTGTAACGGTGGTGATGGGACAGATTGGAATGTTATTCAGAACTGGAGTGGAACCTATGGTGGTGATGTGAATAAGTATGGCCGTGAATTGTCACAGAAGAATCAGTTGTTGAACGGTGAATATGGGGCATGGCGCAGCATCGGATTGCATACGGAACCGGCAGCTTTTGATGTGAATGGTGTATGGAGCGAGGAGCGTATGTGCCAGCTGATGGAAACCAAGATACGACTGGCGGAACAGGCAAAGGACAGTGTGTGCGGACAATTCCAATGGATATTCAGCAGTCATGATAATCCGGGACGCCGCCAGCCGGATGAAGCGTATCGCCGGATAGATAAGGTGGGACCATTTAATTATAAAGGATTGGTGACTCCGTGGGAGGAGCCGCTGGATGTATATTATATGTATCGCGCGAACTATGTGCCGGCTTCCGAAGATCCGATGGTTTATCTGGCATCTCATACATGGGAGGACCGTTTTGCGACAGGCCGCAGACGGGCTACCATTGAGGCGTACAGCAATTGTGACAGTGTGTTGCTGTACAATGATGCGGTGGATGCTGAATACTTGGGACGGAAATTGAATCATGGGGTGGGGACTCATTTCATGTGGGAAAACCGCGATATCCGTTACAATGTGCTTCGTGCTGTGGGGTACTTTAAAGGAAAACCGACAGCGGAAGATGTGCTGGTGCTGAACGGTCTGGAAAAAGCTCCTCATTTTGAGGCTCTTTACCGTGGTTCTGCTATAGTGCCTGTTGCTGCCGACCGGTTGAACGGAACTGATTTGTTGAAAGGAGCTGAGGGATATACGTATCTTTATCGTTTGAATTGCGGAGGAGACGCTTATACGGATACGTATGGTCAGGTCTGGGCGCAGGATAACAGCCGTTATTCTCATTCGTGGGCGGAATCGTTTGTTCATCCGTCGGATAGTGTACAGTTGTTGAGCCCTTATCAGGCGAGCCAGCGTACCACGAATGATCCCATTCATGGCACTAGGGACTGGGAACTGTTCCAGACTTTCCGCTTCGGACGCCATAAGCTGAATTTCCGCTTTCCCGTTCCGGATGGCGAGTATCGTGTGGAACTTTATTTTACAGAACCCTGGCATGGTACAGGAGGCGGCGTACAGACGGATTGTGAAGGCTTGCGTATTTTTGATGTAGCGGTAAATGATAAAGTACTTCTGGACGACTTGGATGTATGGGCTGAAGCGGGTCATGACGGCGCTTGCAAAAAGGTGGTGAATGCTATCGTGAAAGGGGGAGTCTTGAAGATTAATTTTCCGGAGGTGAAAGCGGGGCAAGCTTTGATTTGTGGCATTGCGATAGCTTGTAAAGGCGACTTGGATTCCGTTCGCTCTTTTTCTGCCCATAGCTTCAGCTGGGCTGCACAAGACAAGGAGGTGATGGAAAAGACTCCCAAAGAATTACTGCCTGAAGATAAAAACGCACGTGCCAATGTGACTTATCAAGCGGAGGATGCTGTGCTGAAAGGTAAGTTCATAAAGAAAGAGGTTAAGAAACAAACCGGGGTTTTCTTTGGTAAAGGTACACAAAGCAGTATTACTTGGAACATTTCTACCGGTCTGGCACAAGTCTATGCTCTTCGTTTTAAATACATGAATGTTACAGGGAAGCCTATGAAGGTGCGTATGCAGTTCATTGATTCCAAAGGGGTGGTACTGAAGGAAGATAATCTGACTTTTGCCGAAACTCCCGGAAAGTGGCGTATGCTGAGTACAACGACGGGTACGTATATCAATGCAGGCTATTATAAGGTGGTGCTTTCCGCACCGGATATGGAGGGACTGGCATTGGATGCGCTGGATGTGCAATAAAGTATTTTTTTATTTGCCGGTAGGAATAAATAGTTTATCTTTGTTCTCTTAAAAAGTTTGAATTCGTCAGAACAGAGTTTATGCCAAAATTTATAATAGATAAGATAGGTCCGATAGAGCATGTTGATTTTACTTTGAATAAAGTGAACATGCTGATTGGTCCGCAAAGCAGTGGGAAAAGTACAATAGCTAAGGTTATCAGTTTCTGTCTATGGTTGGAAAAGGATGTACTGATGCGTCGTAACACTGATTATGTAAGTTGGAGCTTTGTGGAAAAACAGTTGCTAGAGTTTCATAAATTGAAAAACTATCTGAATGAAGGATATGCTATATTCTTTGTGGGTGATGCTATTGATTTTTGTTATACAAAAGATATGTGCTTCGCTAAATTAAAAGACGGGTTTGAAAGGTGCAAAATTGGCAAAGTCGCTTATATACCCGCTGAAAGAAATGCTGTTACGTTACCCAATATTGCGTCATTGAAGATGCCTGAATATAATACAAGAAGCTTTATTTTTGACTGGTTGGAAGTTCATCAAAAGTTCCAAAAGAAAAATGCTGTCGATTTGCTGAAACTGAAATTGAAGTATTATTATGACGAATCATCCCAAAAGGATATGATTGTGCTGGAAGATGGAAAAGAAATAGGATTGGAGGAGGCTTCCAGCGGGTTGCAGTCGGTTGTGCCGTTGTATGTTTATGTATATTATTTAACCCATTGGATATATGATCATCAGGAAGATATTTCTTTTGAAAAGAAAGACAGAATAGAAGGGGCATTGTCCAGGGAGTATATTAAAATGTTTTCCAAACAAATGAATGTTGTTATGGATGAGGAATTCTTGAATCAGGCAGTAAAAGAAGTAAAGCTTTCTCCAGGGTTCAAAAAGATATTAGGAACAGCAAAGACCTTGAAAAAAGCGGGTAATGATTCTTTGGATAATTTGTTGGAAACCGTTTTGGAACTTGAAGAGAATATTTCTCATCCTCATTACTCCAACATTATAGTGGAAGAGCCGGAGTTGAATTTGTTTCCCGAAACTCAAAAAGATCTTATCTATGATCTGTTGGAGATGATCAATAGCGGACGGGATCATTTACTGATGACTACCCACAGCCCTTATCTGCTTTATGCACTGAATAATTGCATGCTGGGGGCTTTGGTACAAGAAAATATACCGGAAGAAGAGGAGGGATTACAAAAGATGAAGGATTCGTTTGTCAAGCCGGAGGATGTTTCTGTATGGGAGATTAAAAATGGAAAATTTTTTCCTTATAAAGAGAATCCGAACTATACTATTCAAGATGAAAGAGGATTGATTCGCAATAACTATTTTGATCGGATAATGAAGAATATCATGACAGACTTTGCTGCCTTAATGGATTATTGTGATGAGGATTGAAGCTTTTACAAGATATAATGAGATGACAGGTGACGCCTATGTCATGGATTATACACAAGCGACAGCCGGTAAACGGAAAGTATGTATAAAGGAAGAAGATCCTGATGATATAGCTTCTTTTCATTTGATTAATCCAAGAAAAACGACTTATTGGGCAGTGAATTTTGAGGAGAATCCGGCTGTGTTGAAAGGTTCTGATCAGTGTGAATGTATGTTTGTTTCCAGTAGGGCAAGCAGTAAGGGATGGGTTTGCTTGGTTGAACTTAAATATTGTTTGGAAAAGAACATAGAGAGGAATGCAGGAGATGCTTTTAAACAATTGTATGAAACATTGAACAAATTGGTGGAATTGAATATTGTAGATTATAAATCACATCGGATTTACTTAAATATATCTATACCTGAACATTCCCATAGGGCACCGTTTACTGCTTTTCAGAATACCCAAGATGATTTGTTGGAATGTTTATATACTCATAAGGTTAAAGTATTGGGATATAATGAAGTTCTGATATTAAATGAATGTTTTATCAGACCACCGAAAGAGGAGATCTGAAATCTATATGTATCATTAAATGGGCGATCTGAAAATATAAAATGGAATCATAAGGGGAAGGTTTCAGCATTTGGCATTTTTTACTATATTTGTTGTAATCTGAAGTATCTTATTTGATTATCAACGCTTTGTAGAAAACTCGCATAAGAACGGGCAACGGATAAGAAAATTCCAAGCTGTTTAGAATCACTATATTCCTCATGCTTTCAAATAACTCTTTTTTCTTGATGCAAAGGTAGCATTTTTTCGTGATTGCCGGTAATTTTCGGGCATAAAATATCACGGTCATTTCAAGAAACATATACAGCGGACATGACAGCCATACCGTAGCCGAATCCCCGTAACTCACAGGCAAAGGTAACCCGTGTCCTGTTCGTACAAGCAAGGTCAAGCCCTCCGGGTGTCGTGGAAAAATCATCCTCGCCCGGAGGGCTTGCGGTATTTTTCCCGCCAACCTTGCATGTACGGGACACGACCTTTTATGGCCTGTAGTTACGGGAACTCCGGCCCCGAAAAGCCGGATCACTAAAAATAAATTGTTATGTCACAGCAGGTAACAAAAGAAAAGTACAGTATCGAAACACTCAGAGAGCGGAATGTTTCATACGACCACCAGCATTGGCTGACACAGAAAGATGTGGATATGGCCAACAGTTATGTTGAACTCATTGAGCGGACACGCTCCGAAATTACACCTCAAATTGGAGACAGGCTGGTATATGTAACCGAACACGGGGATTATTACGGAAACGCCCTTATTGACAGCAGGAGTGCAAAAGAAGGATATCTTTCCGTATGCGAACAGCCGTATGTGCCTTTCGTGTGGGAAGAGGACGGCAATATTCGTCTGAGTGTCAGCGGAGGCGCATTCCATTCCGTGAATCCGGAGGAACTGAAATTCCTGAAATGGACGGAAGGGGTATTCAAGGAATGGGGGCATTGCGGTGCTTGCGCCAACGGTTCGGTGTCATTTCTGGCTAAGGTACCGTTATGGTTTTATGCCGAACCCAATCCCAGGTATGGAGATTTCACGACCGAGACCTACCGGAAGTTCTACCTACACAAAAGGGAGGAATCGGAAAACGGCAATCTCTATCAAGGCTTTGACATCGCTTTCCGGGACGAAGCCGAGTTCCGGCAGTTCCTGAAGGACTACGAAGGAACGGTGTTCAAGGGAAATTGGGATAATCAAATCGTGTTATGGTGTTTCCGTCGGGAATATGTGTTCCTGCCATCCGCCGAATGGGAGAAGGTTGATGCCCCTGCCGAAGAACGGAGGCTCAACTTCCATCCCGAGCAGGTCAAGATAGTCAAGGACATGGAAAAGCACATCACTTATTTCTACCGGATTAAACCGGATAATTTTTAACATTTAACCCTAACAGATATGCAAACGACAACAGCACCCAAGGCCGGCAACGCTCCCGACCTGCTTCAAGGCATTCTGAGCGTACAAGTGAGAAACGAGGACAAGATTACGGAACAGGACCGTGTCTATTGCCAGACGCAGCAAAACCTGCTTTACAAGACACTCGACCAGATTGACCGCTGGTACGCCGTCTTCAAGGAAGAAGCCGAACAATACCAAGCCGAACGTAAGTCCCATTACGAAGAAAACGGCAAGGTTTCCATGCGTGATTTCTACACTTACCATAACGACAGGGAAGACTATTCACACAACGAGTTCAAACCGTTTGATCTGATTAACGATCTGGTAGATAAGAACCGAAACGCCAACGCGAATTTTGCGAACCGCATCATTTCTTATTTCAACAGGACTTACAAAGTGTCGGTTCCTGAGTATAAAATAGACGAAAAAAACCTTCCGATGGGCTTCCGTCCTGTTTATGACACATATGTAGATGTAGTCATCGAACACTTGGGCGGCAAGAGTTTCCGGGAAACGGCCGTGGAAGAACTGCTCGCACGCCTGAACAAAGTTGTCAGACCGGCATACTGGAGCAAAGTCAAGACGGAGTTGAAGAAGGACAAGATAATCTTTCCCGAAATCATCCGTTTCGACGATTTTTCCATGCAATACAACCAAAGGAACAGAATCTCCTACAACTACGGCGGAGAACTGGAAACCCTGTGTGCCGGCATTGCCTACGGTGCGGATGACATACTGAATGGAAATTCAAAGATGATTATCCGTTTTGATGACAACGACATTTCTGTCACAGACTGGTACGACCTTACGACCACCAATGCCGAGCAAATCCGATTCTACAAGAACGGACGTATCGATGTCCGGTTCAAGGACAGTGCGGCAGCCGAAAGTTGTTTCAAGCGTCTGCATCTGGATGAAATCACCCTAAGAGAAAACTGACCATGATAAGATTTACACAGCACCCCGTAAGGCAATCCTTGCGGGGTGTTTTCATTTTTAACGATAAACAGATAAAGTCATGTATGCCATCATCCCCCAACAGATACCGCAAGGTATGCGT
>UMGR01018403.1_pt1 | contig 21749 bp, 19 predicted proteins | sample 1965321 | NCBI WGS metagenome assembly UMGR01 (sample SAMEA4836077, study PRJEB28245) | human gut metagenome | biome: gut microbiome; material: fecal sample | place: Denmark | collected 2008 | reverse complement strand
CCAAACACAATAACCAGTGGCCTCAAAAGCTACGAATATTCACATCTGAAACACACGCCTATCACGTTGTACCCGTCAAGCAGTGGTCAAAGTCATTGATCTGACAGGCATCTGAAACGCGTTTCCACCGGTTCCGCGGCTAAAGACGGTGGTCAAAGTCATTGATCTGACAGGCATCTGAAACGTCATATCAGCACGTACCGTACTGGCTCCGGTGGTCAAAGTCATTGATCTGACAGGCATCTGAAACCCACAAAAGCCCGCACCAGCGACAAAGCCGGTGGTCAAAGTCATTGATCTGACAGGCATCTGAAACTAAACGCCCCAGTGATTGTGATACATCGTGGTGGTCAAAGTCATTGATCTGACAGGCATCTGAAACTACGCATCGACGGCGTCGAACAGAGCTGGAGTGGTCAAAGTCATTGATCTGACAGGCATCTGAAACGAGTTGCTGACTGTAGCGCGCTTGCATAAGGTGGTCAAAGTCATTGATCTGACAGGCATCTGAAACCGGGACTCCGACCGTCATACATCGACGGTGGTGGTCAAAGTCATTGATCTGACAGGCATCTGAAACATGCACAAGCCGATGCACAAGCTGACAGCAGTGGTCAAAGTCATTGATCTGACAGGCATCTGAAACATCCACTTCTCGTCCCCGAAGATCAACGCGGTGGTCAAAGTCATTGATCTGACAGGCATCTGAAACGACGATGGCTTGAATGTTTCACGTGAAACAGTGGTCAAAGTCATTGATCTGACAGGCATCTGAAACTCTTGGCGCGAAGCGTTGCAATGCTTGCACGTGGTCAAAGTCATTGATCTGACAGGCATCTGAAACAGGTCTGCGCCGGTCAGTTTGGCCTCGGTAGTGGTCAAAGTCATTGATCTGACAGGCATCTGAAACTCACCCAACTGCCGACCGTGCGCACGATGGGTGGTCAAAGTCATTGATCTGACAGGCATCTGAAACAACGACGTGGTCACCGAACGACTCGCCAACGTGGTCAAAGTCATTGATCTGACAGGCATCTGAAACATGGGAACGCAGTCGGTCTTGGCCTGAGTAGTGGTCAAAGTCATTGATCTGACAGGCATCTGAAACAATAGGAGCATACTAATGAGCAGCACGCGCGTGGTCAAAGTCATTGATCTGACAGGCATCTGAAACAAGCTGAGCGAGTTGGATGAGTCGATATTAGTGGTCAAAGTCATTGATCTGACAGGCATCTGAAACAGCAACGTGCCCGGCATCGCCACCGTCACCGTGGTCAAAGTCATTGATCTGACAGGCATCTGAAACGCATGGTATTACTTCATTCAGCGCGTCGAGGTGGTCAAAGTCATTGATCTGACAGGCATCTGAAACGCAATTCGCAGGCCTGCGCGGGGTCGATCTGTGGTCAAAGTCATTGATCTGACAGGCATCTGAAACTGAACGACGCGACCACATCACGACAGTCATGTGGTCAAAGTCATTGATCTGACAGGCATCTGAAACGACGATGTGACCCACCTGAAGTTCCTGAACGTGGTCAAAGTCATTGATCTGACAGGCATCTGAAACAACGAATCAAGCACGCCGTCGCGGATCAGCGTGGTCAAAGTCATTGATCTGACAGGCATCTGAAACAGAGATTAGATTCTGCCGGAAGAATCCCGCGTGGTCAAAGTCATTGATCTGACAGGCATCTGAAACCACCACCAAGGCGCTCACCGCACTGTCCACGTGGTCAAAGTCATTGATCTGACAGGCATCTGAAACAGTCATGGGACCATGTAGAGATGTTCACTAGTGGTCAAAGTCATTGATCTGACAGGCATCTGAAACGTGGGCAGCCAGCTACAGAACTTCGGCATGGTGGTCAAAGTCATTGATCTGACAGGCATCTGAAACCCCTCAGTCCATCTTGCCGTCTCATACACAGTGGTCAAAGTCATTGATCTGACAGGCATCTGAAACCATCACCTCACCGTAACGGGAGCCCAGCAGGTGGTCAAAGTCATTGATCTGACAGGCATCTGAAACAAGCGTTGCCGTTGGATGCGTTGACGCTGTGTGGTCAAAGTCATTGATCTGACAGGCATCTGAAACCGACAAAACAGGTTTCATCAAAAAACACCGGTGGTCAAAGTCATTGATCTGACAGGCATCTGAAACTCACAGCACTGTTGCTGGCATTCGCTCCATGTGGTCAAAGTCATTGATCTGACAGGCATCTGAAACTTGACCAATGAAGAACTGTTCTACGCGCGGGTGGTCAAAGTCATTGATCTGACAGGCATCTGAAACTGTCCTCGGTGTTTCAGCTGGATAAGGCAGGTGGTCAAAGTCATTGATCTGACAGGCATCTGAAACAAAAACGCTGAGCGGGTTGCTCCACCGCCAGTGGTCAAAGTCATTGATCTGACAGGCATCTGAAACTGTTGTTTCCACATGCCTATTATATATGCGGTGGTCAAAGTCATTGATCTGACAGGCATCTGAAACTGAAATTCGTGTCCACTCGATACAATGCCCGTGGTCAAAGTCATTGATCTGACAGGCATCTGAAACTTCGTCATCCGTCCACGATATTGGATACTGGTGGTCAAAGTCATTGATCTGACAGGCATCTGAAACTCCGCTATCGCCACACGGCTCGGAGTCAGCGTGGTCAAAGTCATTGATCTGACAGGCATCTGAAACATCTTATAAGGATGCCGCTCTAACCACTGAGTGGTCAAAGTCATTGATCTGACAGGCATCTGAAACGATATTCCGGCTCGATCAACAACACCATTTGTGGTCAAAGTCATTGATCTGACAGGCATCTGAAACTGCCGAACATATGGAATTGTGGAACAAGGCGTGGTCAAAGTCATTGATCTGACAGGCATCTGAAACCTCAAGCGCATGACAATATCGCCGCCTGTTGTGGTCAAAGTCATTGATCTGACAGGCATCTGAAACAACAGTGATAATTACGACGAAATGAATATCGTGGTCAAAGTCATTGATCTGACAGGCATCTGAAACAATACGATGTAAGATTTTTAATCAACTCTTGTGGTCAAAGTCATTGATCTGACAGGCATCTGAAACAACTCATAATCCGGGAAAACATTATCTTCTGTGGTCAAAGTCATTGATCTGACAGGCATCTGAAACATCTTGAACAACATTATGCGGACTTTGGTGGTGGTCAAAGTCATTGATCTGACAGGCATCTGAAACTTGAAACCGCTATCGATCGCACCATGCGGCGTGGTCAAAGTCATTGATCTGACAGGCATCTGAAACGTACACCATTCCTTATCGCCGGTGCGACGTGTGGTCAAAGTCATTGATCTGACAGGCATCTGAAACGATCATACAGGGGCGGGAAAACGCGATAACGTGGTCAAAGTCATTGATCTGACAGGCATCTGAAACACGTCTATGCCAGCGGTGCCCCACGTCCATGTGGTCAAAGTCATTGATCTGACAGGCATCTGAAACGCATACAACAAAGTGCGATATCCAATGTATGTGGTCAAAGTCATTGATCTGACAGGCATCTGAAACTTGCGCGGCGTTTCCATGATCTGCGCAACGGTGGTCAAAGTCATTGATCTGACAGGCATCTGAAACACATTTCGGCGAACGCGTAACGGTCACGGGGTGGTCAAAGTCATTGATCTGACAGGCATCTGAAACTGGCGTTTCGCTGTCAGGATGTCGGCCTGCGTGGTCAAAGTCATTGATCTGACAGGCATCTGAAACTAGATACCCCAGTGGTTCAGGTACATTGTGGTGGTCAAAGTCATTGATCTGACAGGCATCTGAAACTTTATGGCACCACGCAGTTCTACAATCCCCAGTGGTCAAAGTCATTGATCTGACAGGCATCTGAAACCCAAACCGGTAGACATCCCCCGTTTTTTCCAGTGGTCAAAGTCATTGATCTGACAGGCATCTGAAACTTACACTACGCAGCACGCGACGTATCTTCAGTGGTCAAAGTCATTGATCTGACAGGCATCTGAAACAAATGTACAACAGTGGCTTGGTCTTGTAGGGTGGTCAAAGTCATTGATCTGACAGGCATCTGAAACACCACGCCACTAACGCCGGACAATAAATAAGTGGTCAAAGTCATTGATCTGACAGGCATCTGAAACGCGTTAAACGTCGCTTGTGCAACGCTCTGAGTGGTCAAAGTCATTGATCTGACAGGCATCTGAAACTCAAACCGCTGCATGACGCGATCGAGACCGGTGGTCAAAGTCATTGATCTGACAGGCATCTGAAACAGATGATATCATCCTCAACCACGTTGCCGCGTGGTCAAAGTCATTGATCTGACAGGCATCTGAAACTATCGTAAACGGCGGCAACCTTAAACGGCTGTGGTCAAAGTCATTGATCTGACAGGCATCTGAAACTCTATACGTTCGTTCATTGCGTCGAGCTTGTGTGGTCAAAGTCATTGATCTGACAGGCATCTGAAACACATGCTCGGGAGTCGAGTACTGACCAAGAGTGGTCAAAGTCATTGATCTGACAGGCATCTGAAACATCGAGGCGCCAACTACAACCGCACGATCAGTGGTCAAAGTCATTGATCTGACAGGCATCTGAAACCGATAGCCTTAAGGATTCCTGAACAGTTCATGAGAACTGAACGTAATCCTCATCGACATAGTGGCTCATCCCCTCTGTCAGCATGACTTTCTTGCTGCAGCATTCCAGGTCAAGAAGCTGCAACTGGTACCGCAATAAAGTACGGTGCAGATAAAGTAATTGGTCGTTATCACAGTATTGAGTTGTATGAAGCGTCACCAGCATCCTGCTCTCGGCAAGAGCACCGGCAGTATCTACTGCCGTCGAAATTTTATCATACAAGGATCCCAAAGAACTCGTGTCAATCCGAGGTTTGGCCATTGCAATTGCTGCTTTCAAATCCAAATCGCAGGGAATAGTCAGAGGTAGATTTTGACCCCATATCTCATCTTGAATAATTGTTTTTAACTCAGCCTGCAAAGACAATAATCTACTGATTTGCTCCGGCGTAAATCCTTCGATTATTTTCTTGACAGCAAGCTTCTGGAACAAAGCATTATAATCCACTTCATCCGCGCAATCACCAATATAAATTATACTTTTGGAAGCCAAAACAGTTTTTTCTCCCACGCCAAGTACAACAGAATCGGCATCTTCCTGAAGTCCCGCAGATAACTCATAAAAAATTTTTGGAGATGCGCATCCTATAACATTCAGCCCCATCTCAAGTTGCACAGGATCAAGAGGGTACGCAACAAGGCTATCTATCATATAATCACAGTCCTATCATCACTATTCTGTGCATCATCAATCATCGACCCAGCTAAAAACCGAATAGACGAGTACTGTTTTTCCGTAATAATCAACGACTGAACCAAACCTTCAGCAGGCGCAAAACTAGCTACTCTATTCTCCAAAAAATGCGCAGACTCACGCGTGGTCGCCACTCTCACATAAACCGACTCCTGAATCATAAGGAATCCCTCACGAATCAGATTTTTCCTAAATTCCGCATATATTTTTCTCTCATTAGCGGTTTTCATAGGAAGGTCAAAAAAAACTATCACTCGCATAACTCTGTACCGCATCGCACAAACCCCAATTCCGGCAAGCATTCTTCACCAGAAAGATACCGAAGAGCATCTCTCACAAACACACTGATAAGTTGAGTAATCGTAGTACCAAGCTCGGGCACATCGCTTCGCATAAATCTCATCAATTCAACTTTGACTTTGGAATCAAGGTGTTCAGCACCCAATTGAAAGACTCTTTCATCCATAAAAGGACGGAACGGCTCCATCAAATCACAAGCCAAATTAAACGGATTCTTCTCGTTATCATGATGAATTCCAAATTCCGTCAGATAGCCAATTTCCGTTATTTTCCTAGCCACTTCAGAAAGAATAATCGCATACCCATAATCCAAAATCCCGTTTATTCCATTCTCCTCATCGGAACGAACAAACTCATATGTGAATAACCGAGGGAAATACATGTGAGCCGCAACCGCTTCACGATTATCCGAATCTCCAGGCTTCACATCCACAACAAGTGACTTCATTTTCTCAAGGTCAAGACTGTCACAATTCTTCTCCAGCACAGACACTTGATGCGCAATTTTCTCACGAATAATATGCTGCCACAACAGATCTTTACGCGCTTCATCCCAACGTATTTGCTGAATTATGTATGCCCGTCGACTTGATTCAGTCTCATAAGGGCTCGTCTCCCCTATTGGAAGATGCTTGTCGTCGCAGAATACGATTTTCACATCGCGTTTCAACAAATCTGCTATCGCACATGTCGTGATTACCGCCCGTGTCGTTTCAATCATCAACATACCGATATCGTCCATGGGCAATTGGCACACATCATCGTCCGTCTGAATAACTAGCAATCTCATTTTTGTGGAAATCTTGCAATGCCGAGTTACCACTACATTCCGCCATGCCATATACACCTCATCGTGCTATACTTACAGAGGATTGTTTGGTCGCAATCCATGATCAAGGTCATTGACCTGACAGGCATAAATTGAAATAAAGCAAGGTTTCGACCAAGCTTCAGAAGGTTTTATACCTGGCCTTATGGCTGTGAGGCTCCCGATAATGTCGGGAGCCTCTTTTCATTTGTCCGATACTTACTATTTACTTCTTTTTTGCCTTTCTTTTCAACTCCCCTACCGTTACTCTCTTTTCAAAAAGTCCTGACGGCGACTGGAAGATGAACTCATCTTCGTCGGAAAATGTATAGCCAGATTTGTTATTCATTCGACGCCAGCTACCTGTCATTCCCACAATTGACAGATTTGCCGTTTTCGCATCCGCATGTAATGCGCTGACTATACCCGTGATGACATTCTTCTTCTCATCTTCTGGAAGCTTGTCGAAAGCAACATGCAAGTCAGCGAGCTCCTCCTCGGTGAATCTATGCCACGGATAGAGACACTGTACAGAGCCCAGAATCGAATCGAGAAGCTTCTTCAGATCATCTTTCTCCAAAGAACCTTTCCCTTGAGACAGATCATCAAAATAACAGTACTCTTCATACGGCAACCAAAGCTGCTGAGCATTATTCAATTCGCCAGCCGACTTAATCACCATCAGTCCACCGCCATAACGGATCAACTGCATCTTCGGCACATGACGTAACAGAATGTTCGCTTTCGCATATTCACTCTTCTTCTTCGCCAACACTTTTCGCAGCTCATCATCAGACGGCCTATCCCCTAGCAGCGAATACTCCTGCATCGTTACATTGACCAAGCGGGTCTTCCCCTTTGATTCAATCAGAACCGCGTAGGCAGGCTTCGCACTGGAGAAACCTCCATAAAGGGAAGTGTCTTGCTTGGCACCATCGAAAGGAATACCCTTAATTCCTTTCGGATCAGTCGCAGCATATCTTGTCTCATCGTACAGCGCCCCGAAATCGTCTCCGACTTTCTGGGTAACGAGCATCTTACGATAATTCATCACCTTACGCAGATAATCTTTGTCTTCCTCAGACCAAACAACTTCTCCAGTACGCGGATTAACTCGCTTTTGTTCATCTTGAGAACGCATCGAGCCAACAATAAAACCAAACGCACGGCCTTGTTTTCTGTCTTCTGCGCTCAGTTTCTCACGATATCCACGCAGGTAATCACGCAAATACTGGTTATAAGAATTCTGTGCACCGTCAGAAACCTCACCATCCGCAAAGAAACCACGATTGGCCGCAAACTGTCCAGCGATGCCGACGCACAGCGCATCTTGCGCGTGATGGTAATCGTTGATGTCACGATTCTTATGCGAGAATCCCAAATATCTGTGCATTTCTTTAGTCAATTCCGCATTGAGACCAATGACCGCCGCGCTATTGCCATACCGTTGGCGCATCAACGTTGCGACATTCTTCATAATCTGCCTTGTTTCAACCAGCGAACGCTGAACAAAACGTTCTTTCTCACGCTCCGAGAATTCGTTTTGACGAGTCAATCGCTCGAACTTAACGCGGCTGATTAATCCATTGTCTAAAAGTATCTGCCAGAAATTACGCATTCGGTCTGCGATCTGAGGCATATACGTGAACGAATCCGTCTTGCGAGCGTTCTCAGCACGCGCCACGAGCACTCGATTGTCGATCGAATCGTTCTGCGTCACCGCCTGGGGAATAATATGGTCAATGTCATACGCCGATGAAAGCCTATCGAGATCTAATTCCTCGCCCGTGTACATGTCTTTTCCAAGCTGCGTGTAGTACAGGAACAGACGATCATCCTGAAGATCCTTATCACTGCACGCATTAAGCTCGTCCGCGATTCCCTTGAATTCCTTCCCCAGATTCGCATTCCTGTACAAATCCTGTAGACGGCTCTTTCGAGATATCGTCCGGCCACTTGGCTGAATATCATCCGCCAACTCCAAGAAAATTCTTGACGGCCGTTTGCCAACTGCCTTAGAAATATCATCAATCAAACGAATCGACTGAATAATTCCTCGTTTTACCTTTGGTGAGACCCTCAAATCATCAACGACTTCCATAAGAGAACTACCGTTTTCTGCACCAAGGTTTTCTTGCTCAATCCAATCAGAAAAACCTAATTGCTTGTCGGTAATGATCTCCATTAAATTACGGTCTTCAGCACGCATAATTTCAATAATGCTGTGTTTACGCGGCGCGAAATCATCACTAATCTTGCACTCACCAGCTTTTGTTGTCAGCAATTTGCGAGACAAACGCCCCCAACCAGTGTAATGAGTGTTTACGAGCAAAGCGCAGTCCGCTTCCGAAATGCCTTCAAGCTGCCGCAACTGATGCAAGAGCGTTTCTTTATCTTCAAATACAGTCTGCAGCTCAACGATCTTTTCCATCAAATCGCGATGCTCATTCACGTATTTCTCGCCGAATATTCTACACATCTTGCCATACGTTGACAATGAACTCGTAAATTTCGATTCATCCGACAAGCCAGACAACTCGTATGTACGTCCATATTCTTTGCGCAAAAGATTTTCCGCAGTCCTCTTTGTAACAGTCTGCCCTTTCATGAAAAGACGCTGACACAGAAGAGTTTTTTCTTCACGGCCAAGACGCATTCTGCGCTTATCATTCCAATGATTTCCAGTGCGCACAGACAAGCGAACATTGTTGAGCTCATTCAGAACCTCATACTCCTGATACAACAGGGAGTTCTTCGGCAGCGTCGGCTCACCCAATAAGTAGCTATCAGTACCCACCAATCGTTCAATGAACTTTCGACCAGAGGCGTCCTTGTCGACCATCTCATCGAAATTCCACGGCGTGATTTCACCCTTCTTCTTTCTTACCATCCAATGGTTTTCACTATTATCAGATTTCTGAAGATCTTCAGGCACAACCAAAGGACCAACAAAATAGGGCACACGGAAAGCCAATAACCCTTCAATTTTATTAATCTGCTTTCCGTCTTTTTCAAAAGCATCAAGCAAGAAAGGATAATACTTTCCCTGTTTCTTGATAATTTGTTTCAGCTCATTTTGGTGCAGCTGATGCGGAATAACTCCATTATCTGAATCTCGTTGAATCGGAAAAAGTTTATCTTCTTCAATATCATGAATCAGTCTGTTTTTATCCGTTTCCGAAAGATCAGACGTTTCAATCATCTTTTTGAAAAAGACATTGGCTTTCTTTCGCATATTCTCATACGCGCTTTCGCCACGTACACTTTTACGTTGGCCACTATCTATTTTCCAGCCAACTAGAATGCCATAGTTCTCGTTTATGTCTTTCTCATTCTCTTTCGTACGCAATTGCAATTTAATTAGATTCCAATTGGCGCGATGAGCATCATAACTTGCGCATTTTGAATCGGAAACACTCGTAGACCTTCCTAACAACTGTTTCAGAGCGATTGCGTTGTACTGCCCCTGCATGCGATCCAAGAATTCGCGTTCCTCATCATCAAGAAGTCCCGAATCTACAATCTGAACACACTTCTCTTCATAGTCAGACTTATTGAAATAAATACCAAGTATCTTCTTATTTTCAGAAGAAAACTCTTTGCTGACGAATATTTTCGCGAGATCAAGTTTATTACCTTCAAGTCCAGCAAAAATAGCCTTGACAATAGCTCTTTGTTCACGAGACAAATCGTTTACAGCACTAAGCGCTTCAAGCGCATTATCGACTCGCATGGAGCGCGAGCCGCGCGTTGCGCACAAAGCATCAGCTAACTGGCCATTGGCAGGCGCAACCAACTTGTTCTCATCATCTTGCTCAATATCGCTGTTTTGCTCACCTTCCGACATTTCATAACGGGTGATTCTTCCAAGAAGTTTCAGCAGCTCATCTTCTTTGAACGCATTCGACGATTCCAGGGTTCCCTCAACCAGAAAATTACCGCGATATTTCACCATATGATGAATGGCAAGATAGATTTCTCTAATATCATGCTGAGAGTCATCTTCCATTAATGCTTTGCGCAGGTGATAAATAGTTGGGTATTTCTCATAAAAACGTTTGTCCTGTTCGTTTGAATCAAACAGAACACTACCGTACCAACAATCCGCATTGTTTTCATCATCAGGATGGACCCAAGAATACTTCCTACGAGCCAAAAATGAAGGATCAATTTCAGACAACGCCTGGTCAAACAAAGCATCAAGAAGACGGAGGCGCCAACGCCTGCGCGAGTACCTTCTGCGTGTGGTACGTGCCATTCGGCGAGATTCAGCCGTATCAGCCGGATCGAAAAGTCGCACGCCAATGAGTTCATGCCCCTTTGCACGTACAAGCCGATAATTCGGGGTGAAGGCCGACCAGCCAACGGATGCGTTTCCGATATCCAACGAAATTGCATAATCATCGACATAATTCTTGCGGCTCATAAGACCTCCATCGGTATCAGAAATGCTTAGGTACAGCCTATACCACCATTCCCCTCAAGCTATGCGCAACACACTCTATTACAGACCACTCCAGCGTCTGGATTCTCCCACCGACCGGAAAAATCCTCTCGTTCAAAGCCTTCTCAGCGGGCAAATCCTTCCAGTCACTGGAACATTCTTCCCGCAAACATGCCTCCAAAAGTCCCGATTCTTCCAGCCATTGGAGGAATCGTCCCGATCAAAACCCGCTCAGCGACCCAAAACATCCAGTCAATGGAGGAATCACCCTGCTTACAGACCCCTTTGCGTCCTGATTCTTACAGCGACTGGAGGAATCAGGACGCAAAAGGCTATTGATTTGACGGTTCGGATGGACTTTCATGGCACCCGTATGCGTTCGTGTGGCGTTCATCGGAGGGGGTCAGGGGGAACCTTCACGCTGGGCCGACCACCGGTATTCGCTGCGATGCGCTTGCGATACGGAGGCTGGGATTGTTGCGAACCAAAACGAAAAAACTGCGCGGAGAACATGAAGGGATTCGAATCGGCCCACTGACGGGACGCGTGGGGCGGGGTCGGGCTTCGATGGCGGACACGCGGCGGGCGAAGGCTCGAAGGCGTTTTCGGAATCGTCGGTTCCGATATGTGACACGCGCGGCAGGTCGGGGCCGAAGGTGTCGACACGGAGGGAACCTGGAGGGAACCGACAATCGGAAGGAACCAAAGCAAAACCCCGGAAACCGAATGTTTTCAACGGTTTCCGGGGTTCCAATCCGGGCGGAGGATACGAGATTCTGTGCAGAATGCGAGAAAAGCCTTATTTTCCGCCAGTTTTCGAGACTGCAAGGTGACGACGCCACGGTAATTCCCACTGTTTATACGGGCCAACATGTCCCTTCTAGTAGTGCTACAGTTAATTCCACGATCATTCCGATTGTCGTCTGCATGACGTTAAAGCAATTACCCATGGCAAGGTCTGCCTTGCAGGAAGGAAGATTATCATGTCAGCAACGGTCGCTCCTTGGAATTTGGAACCTATCTCCGTGACTATTGCCGAGGCCACCCGTCTTCTAGGCTTCAAAGACTCCAAAACTGTCTACAACCTCATTTATCAGGGAAAGATCAAAGCCCGCAAGGTCGGGCGAGTATATCTTGTCTCCTACGCGTCCCTCAAAAAACTCATTGAAGGCTAAGTATCCGTACTTGGAAAACGTGAGGTCACGTCAACGGGAATTGACACGACCTCAAAGAATCCATGTTCATGCGCGCTGCTGTTTGCAAACCGGCGCGAGATAAAAAGGACCCTTACAATGCTTCATTATAGCGATGCGCGCCCGGAGAGGGGCGAATTCATCGGGGACGGCATAGCAAGAACCGCGGGAAACATCCCGTACAATCCGGAATCCGATGACAACGCGTCATTTCCTGACGACGAATTCTGGAATTCGAGGGAGAGCCTGCAACAGATCAAAGATTATGCGGTCAGCAGGTTCGTTTCCCCCTACGCGGTGCTCGCCGTGACGCTCTGCCGCATCATCGTGGCGACGCCGCCCCATGTGGTGCTGCCACCCACCATTGGCGCGGATTACGGATCGTTGAATTTCGGCGTGGTGATTCTTGGTAATCCGGGCTCGGGCAAGGATGCGGCCTTTGGCGCAGCGAAGGCACTGGTGCCGGACATTCGTGACGCCCCAGTGACCAGCGTGGCCAGCGGGCAGGCCATCAGCGCGTTATTCGGCCAGCGTGTGCAGGACGACGGCAGATTCAGACTGGAATGCAAGACTCCTCGCGCGATGATCAGGTATTCCGAGGCGTCCAATTTCAAGGCGCTGTCAAGCGCGAAGGAAAGCAACCTCCAGGCGGAGGTGCTGTCGCTGTTCTCCGGCCAGCAGATCGGCGACTACACCAAGAACAAGGAGCTGTCCGTGACCATTCCGGAACACGGGTATAGAACGGCTGTGGTGATTTCCGCCCAGCCGTCGATGATGGGCATGTTCGAGGTTGGCGTCGGTGTGGGATTCCAGCAGCGGTTCCTGTACGTCTCCGCGTACAGCGACAGGCTCAATGTCCGCGCCCTTGACGAGGATCCGGTCGCGCTGTCATCGTTGACGAGATTTCCCTACGACACCGGTCTGCTGCCCGTTGACTATCCCATCGAGCAGATGAACCGGCTCTACGAGTGCGGCAGCTATGCAAAGGCCAATGACTCCACGCCGGATTCCAGCCATCTGGAGAAGCGCCCCATGCGTCTGCCGCCGATAGCGATAGCCGAAATGAGAGCCGACAAAATACGGGTCAACAGGGAGCATGGCGGCGATCCGCGCCGGGCCCACGGCATGTTCCTGCGTGCCAAACTGTCGGCGGCCTTCCGCTTGCTTGAAGACCCGCTGTCATCCGAAATCATGCAGGAGGACTGGGAACTCGCGGGCATGATGATGCGTTACTCGCGTCGATGCTACGAGGAAAACCTGCAAGAGTATAGGAATGAGAACCTCAAACGACGCGCGGACTATAAAGAGGAGGACGAGCTGGTCCGCGAACAGGTCGATATGCGTTCCCAGCTCGCCACCGAGGAGCGCATCATGGAGGTGCTGTCCAACTCGCCGAAGCCATCCGTGTCCAAAGGGGAATTGACCCGTTCCCTGTCCAAAAGACAGAAAGCCAGTCTGGATGCCGCTCTGGAGAACCTGATGGCTTCAGGAAAGATCAAACACAGGAAGGGCATGAAGGGCGGCCACTGGTATTCGCTTGCGTGAGCGACCTACCGACCTACCCGCCTACTCACTACTGCCGTAAGGTTTTCCGCGACCTACCGACCCGAGCCTACCGACCTACCTACGGGAATCCAAGGTAGGTCGGTAGGCGAGCTCAGTAGGCGACCAAATCCCAGTGATTCCACCAGGTAGGTCGGTAGGTTGGTAGGTTTTTGGGAATAGACCAATTCTGACCGACGATTAAACCCCGGCTATCGAAACTGGAACATGGGAAAGCCATGACCCTCAGCATGACGCACAGTGTGGGTGTCGTCTGCTTCTACTGGTGTGTGAATCTGCGTACTTGGTATTGTTGAAGGCTATATCTACGGTTTTAAAGAAGGCATGACATGACGAATAGCAGCGCGCAGCGCGCGGAATTGCATAAGGCGATTTGGAATATCGCCAATGTGCTGCGTGGCTCGGTGGACGGTTGGGATTTCAAACAGTATGTGTTGGGGTTCCTGTTCTACCGGTTCATCTCCGAGGACATCACCTCATACCTGAACGAGTACGAGCACCAGGCCGGCGATGTGGATTTCGACTACGCCAAGCTGGACGATGCCACGGCCGAGCAGGTGCGTAAGTCGATGGTGGAGGAAAGGGCTATTTCATCCTCCCGTCCGATTTGTTCGCCAACGTGCGCAGATGTGCCGATGCGGACGAGAACCTGAACGAGACGCTGCAGCGGGTGTTCAAGAATATCGAGGGTTCAGCCATCGGCTCCCGCTCGGAATCCAGTCTGCGCGGTCTGTTCGACGATTTGGACCTGAACAGCCGCAAGCTCGGCGATACCGTGGTGGAACGTAACGCTAAATTGGTGAAGGTGCTCAACGCCATCGGTAATCTGGACTTGGGCACGGAGAGCTTTGCGGACAACACAATTGATGCGTTCGGTGACGCGTATGAGTATTTGATGACCATGTACGCGGCGAATGCCGGCAAGTCCGGTGGCGAGTTCTTCACACCGCAGGAGGTCAGCGAGCTGCTGACCCGGATCGCCACCCACGGCAAGAGCGAAGTGAACAAGGTCTATGACCCGGCATGCGGTTCTGGATCCCTGCTGCTGCAATCCATCAAAGTGTTGGGCAAGGATAAGGTCAGACAGGGCTTCTTCGGCCAGGAGAAGAATCTGACCACATACAACCTGTGCCGCATCAACATGTTCCTGCACGATGTGAATTATGACCATTTCAACATTGCCTACGGCGACACGCTGATCAATCCTCAGCATTGGGATGACGAACCGTTCGAGGTGATCGTGTCCAACCCGCCCTACTCCACCAAGTGGGAGGGCGACGACAACCCCACGCTCATCAACGATCCGCGATTCTCCCCGGCTGGCGTGCTTGCGCCGAAGTCGAAGGCCGATCTGGCGTTCACCATGCACATGCTCTCCTGGCTGGCGGCTGACGGCACCGCGGCCATCGTCGAGTTTCCCGGTGTGCTCTACCGCGGCGGCAAGGAACAGAAAATCCGCAAATACCTGCTGGAGAAAAACTTCATCGACGCAGTGATTCAACTGCCGCCGAACCTGTTCTTCGGCACTTCCATCGCCACCTGCATCATCGTGCTCAGGAAATCGAAGACCGACGACAGCGTGCTGTTCATCGACGCGTCGGAACGATTCGTGCACGTCGGCAACCAAAACCAGCTTTCACCCGACGACATCGCCACAATCATGGACGCCTACGTGAAACGCGAACCGGTTGAGCATTTCTCCGCCGTCGCCTCGCTTGAGGATATCCGTAAGAACGATTACGTGTTGTCGGTCAGCGGCTACGTGCAACCCAAAGACACACGCGAGAAGATCGACATCGCCGCACTCAACCGGCAGATCTCCGACATCGTGGCACGAGAGAACGAACTCCGCACCCAGATCGACACCATAGTCGCAGATTTGGAGAGCTGATGGACGTATCGGATTGGATTAGTCTCATCGGAGCTCTTGCCTCGCTTGTTCTGACGATTGTCATCGCGGTCGTTCAGTACAAACAGAGCAAGAAGATAGCATCCATGGAGCGCGCTTGGGACGAACGTGACGAGCGCAGGCGTGTCCAGGAAGTTAAAGCGTCAGCCGTATCGTTTATTTCGCGTTATTACGTGGACAGGGAGTTGATTCCCTTGTGTGCAATAGCCGCTATGTACAATCCCCTCCTTTACTATTCGCGGCAGATGTACCGTGATTTCTGTTGTCTGACGGAAGAAACCCAGAATACGGTTCTGAAATACTTGCAGCTAGATCTTGTCGTTCATGAGGACGATCTCTTCTACGATCACTGTCTGTCTGTTCTTAGGTCAATAGTTCGGGACCATTTTCCCAAGGATAGGGATATCTTCTATGACAACGGAAAATATCTGTTTTATACCATTGATCACCATTCATCCGAAGTGATTCCTCACAAGCAATTTGAATATGGAAATTACTTAACGGACGTCTTGGTTGCCGCATTTAGGGAAGAGGACAAAAAGACCTGTCCGGTGCATCAACTTTATGTTGAATATAATTTCTCCGGTTGCCCTGAGATCGAAGCATGTCAACTGGCCTCTATGATTGCCGGATATCTAGCTTTGTACGCGTTGAAAGATAGCTCCGCTGCTAATCGTTACGGCATGCCGGGCGACGCACTATCCGACAAGATGCATTCCATGGAAGACTTGTTCCTATGGGCCATGTTCTATCTCTATGCATATTCGAAAGTTGAGGAGGCCGAGAATGAGCAGGATTGATGATTTAATTGTGGAATATTGCCCCGACGGGGTTGAATTTCATAGTATCTCTGAGATCTTTGATTTGAAAAATGGCTATACGCCATCCAAATCCAAACTGGAGTATTGGACGAATGGGACCGTCCCATGGTTTCGTATGGAAGACATTCGAGCTAATGGACATATTCTCTTTGACTCCATTCAGCATGTGAGCCAACTTGGAGTCAAAGGTGGCAGATTATTTCCAAAGGACTCTGTGATGATTGCAACAAGTGCAACCATTGGAGAGCACGCGCTCCTAAAAGTAGATGCTTTGACCAATCAAAGGTTCACGGTTCTTTCGAGAAAGACTCAGTATGTGAATCGTCTTCTACCTGAATTCGTCAATTACTACTGTTATGTACTTGACGAATGGTGCAAGACCAATGTTCATGCTGGTGGTTTCGCCTCAGTGGATATGGAAGGTTTTAAACGTTATCGTTTTCCGATTCCCCCATTGCCCGTGCAGGAGGAGATTGTTCGGATTCTGGATTCGTTCAGCTCGCTGGAGGCGGAGCTGGAGGCGGAGCTGGAGGCGCGGAGGAAGCAGTATACCCATTACCGTGATGAACTGCTCACATTCGATAGAGAGAGAGTCCTAGTCATCACTGTGGGAGAGCTATGCGATATCAATCGCGGTCGGATCATGTCCAAAGGCTATCTGGAAAAGCACCGCGGCGCATATCCGGTGTACTCATCTCAGACTGCGAATAATGGCCGTTTTGGTTTTATTAATTCTTACGACTATGACGGAGAATACATCACTTGGACAACAGATGGAGCTAATGCCGGCTCTGTCTTTTACCATGATGAAAAATTTAGTATTACTAACGTGTGCGGACTTTTACGCATCAAAGATTCGCGCGTGCGAGCCAAGTATCTTAAATATGTTTTAGATGTGACTGCTAAGCAGTATGTAAATACCGGCATGGGAAATCCCAAACTGATGAGTAATGTCATGAAGCAGATCAAGGTGGGGATTCCCTCCTTGGCTGAGCAGGATATGATTATCTCCATTCTTGATCGCTTCGACAAGCTCACTAATGACCTGAGCTCTGGTTTGCCTGCGGAGATCGAGGCCCGTCGCAAGCAGTACGAGTATTACCGCGACCGTTTGCTGTCATTCGATGAGCTTGCCGCGTGATGCCTCGCCGTGGGAACTGCCAGATCGGCTCATGATCGGCTGCAGGACCATGGGAATGCATAGCATGGTTGAGACGCGCCGCAGACTTTTCAAAATGTGAGGACACGACTAGCATGGCAGATAACAGCAGCTCCCTAAGCCTACTCACAGTGCTCAAACCAGGGGGCTCTTCTCATATCGAGGCAGAATCCAAACCCGCGAAGACCATCGACCAGATGATTGCTCTGATGTCGGATCGCGGCTTGGCGATCACGGATGAGACAAGACTGCGGCAGGTACTCTTTGACTGCAATTACTATCGTCTCTCGGGCTATTTCCGCCCATTCCAAGTCAACCCGGCAGTTGGCGACAACAGGTACAGGCCCGGCACCCAGGACGTTGACTTCCTCATTCCCTACACGATGGACGAGGAACTACGCAACATCATCCTCAAGGGCACCGCGAAGGTGGAACTCACCCTGCGTTCGAGGTTCGCGTACCTGCTGGCATCAGACGGCAATGCCTACACGTATATGGATCCCGAATCCTATCAGAGCGTGCGCAGCAAACGCGGCGAACTGTTGCGCGACAATCTGCTGCGCAACATGAGCAAATGGATGAAGATGTCCAATGAGGTATGCATGCGGCATTACCGGCGCAAAGGCGGACCGGTGCCTGTGTGGGCGGCCGTCGAGACGTTCCCGTTCGATACGCTTTCCCGGATGCTTTCCCTGCACGTGGATGCCAAGGCGCTCAGGGAATTGTACAGATCGGTCGGATTGCGCACCAATCTGCGGACTTCCTCGGAGGTCGTGCACGCCATGGTTTATCTGCGTAATCTGTGCTCGCATCATGCCAGGCTGTGGCATCGGGAGATGGTCATCCCGTCGCCTATGACGCGTGACATGAAAACGGCGTTCGATGATTTCGAATACGGCGAGAAGTCCGTGGCGTCCTCGCTGCTTGCGCTCATGTACCTCGTGCGGAATATAGAAGACGGCGATGACTACGCCACGGAGATACGAGGCTTCCTCGACGCGAACGATGCATACGTCTCTGGAATCAAGACGGCCCTGCATTGGGAATGAGCTGCAGGATTCAGGAATCCCATATGCGCTGCGGAATCCGAATTCCTTTGAGTAGGATGGCGGATAAATACGGATGAAGAAGGAGCCCATGATGACGGAGCGGTCGGATATGGATCTGCCGGATGGCGGCAAGTCGTACAAGCTCGTGGCTGAGGGCGCGGAAAGCACCGTGGTGGCCGAATACGAGCCTGACCACGGCCGTGAGACCGCGTACCAGAGCGAAGCGGATCTGGAGGAGGAGCTGCTGCGAATCCTCGAATCCCAGGGCTATGAACGACTTTCCGCGCATACGGAGTCCGAGCTTATCGCAAACCTGCGCACCCAGCTTGAGAAGCTGAACGATGTCCGGTTCACCGACAATGAGTGGTCGCATTTCTTCCATGGGGTCATCGCCTCTTCGACGGCGGGCATCGAGGACAAGACCAGGCTGATCCAGGAAGACAACATCCAGATTCTGAACCGTGACGATGGCACGACGAAGAACATTCGTCTCATCGACAAGGTGCATGTTCACAGCAACCGCCTCCAGGTGCTTCACCAGTTCGAGGAGGAGGGTGGCAGCCACCCGACCCGGTATGATGTGACGATTCTGGTCAATGGCCTGCCGTTGGTGCAGATCGAGCTGAAGCGACGGGGCGTGGCGATCAAGGAGGCGTTCAACCAAATCAACCGTTACCAGCGCGACAGCTTCTGGGCCGGATCGGGACTCTATGAGTACGCCCAGATCTTCATCATCTCGAACGGCACGCACACCAAGTACTACAGCAACACCACGCGCTTCAAGCACATCCATGAAATGGAGGGCCGTCCCGCAACAGGCCGTTCGCAGAAGAGCTCCGACAGTTTCGAATTCACCAGCTGGTGGGCCGACGGGCGCAACCACGTCATCGCCGACCTGACGGGTTTCGCCAGAACCTTCCTCGCCCGGCATGCATTGCTCAATATCCTGACGCGATATTGCGTGTTCACCGCCGAGCATGACCTGCTGGTGATGCGCCCGTACCAGATCGCGGCCACCGAACGCATTCTCAACCGCATTCTCATCAGTGAATACGATCCGAAGAAGCTCGGCACGCCCGAGGCGGGTGGATACGTGTGGCATACCACAGGCAGCGGCAAGACGCTGACAAGTTTCAAGACGGCGCAGCTCGCCAGCAACATGGATGGCGTCGACAAGGTGCTGTTCGTCGTGGACCGCAAGGACCTCGACTACCAGACCATCAAGGAATACGAACGTTTCAAAAAGGGCGCGGTCAACTCCAACAAGAGCACCAAGGTGCTTGCCGATCAGCTCGCCAGCCCCGACGCGAAGATCATCGTCACCACGATTCAGAAGCTTTCCTCATTTATCCGCGGCAATCCCAAGCACTATGTCTACGCGCAGCATGTGGTGCTGATTTTCGACGAATGTCATCGCAGCCAGTTCGGAGAGATGCATACCGCCATCACCAAGCATTTCAAGAACTATCATCTGTTCGGGTTCACCGGTACTCCCATCTTCGCCGTGAACGCGAAAACCGGTGGCTCCCCCGACCTGCGCACCACCGGACAGGCGTTCGGCGACTGTCTGCACTCATACACGGTGGTAGATGCGATCAAGGACGGCAACGTGCTGCCGTTCCGCATCGGCTACGTGGATACGGTGCGCCGTAAGGAAGACGTCAGGGATGAGCAGGTGTATGGCATCGACGCAGCCAAGGCGCTGAGCGATCCGCGGCGCGTGAGCGCGGTCGCGTCGTATGTGCTCGACCATTTCGACCAGAAAACCAAGCGGCAATCCAGTTACATGCTCAAGGAACGACGCGTCCGCGGCTTCAATTCGCTGTTTGCGGCTGATTCCATCGGCATGGCCAAGCAGTATTACACCGAGTTCCAGCGCCAGCAGGCCGAGCGCGGTGGGGAACCGTTGAAAATCGCCTTGATCTACAGTTTCGCGCCGAACGAGGCCGATCCCGGCGAGCAGGGCTTCATTGATGACGAGGACTTCGAGACCGCTGGCCTTGACCAGTCATCGCGGGATTTCCTCGACGCCGCGATCTGCGATTACAACCGAATGTTCGGCAGCAGCTTCAGCACGGCACCCGACCAGTTCGAGAACTATTACAAGGATCTGTGCCTCAGGCTCAAGAACCGCGACCTGGATATGTCCATCGTGGTGAACATGCTGCTTACCGGCTTCGACGCCACGACGCTCAACACCCTGTGGGTGGACAAGAACCTGAAGCAGCATGGCCTGATGCAGGCGTTCAGCCGCACCAACCGCATCCTGAACTCGGTGAAGACCTTCGGCAACATCGTCTGTTTCCGTGATCTGCGGCAGGAGGTGGATGACGCCTTGGCTCTGTTCGGGGACAAGGACGCCAAGGGCACGGTGGTGCTTAAGCCATATGCGGAATATCTCGCTGCATACACCGAGAAGGTCTCGCAGCTGCTCAAGCAGTTCCCCTTGGGCGAGGAAATCGTCGGAGAACAGGCGCAGAAGGATTTCCTCACCCTATTCGGCTCGATTCTGCGGCTGCGCAACATCCTGCAGGCTTTCGACGATTTCTCCAATGATGATGTGCTGAGTCTGCGCGACCTGCAGGACTACCAGAGCCTGTACATCGACCTCTACCAACAGCGGCGTTCGCATGAGGAAGCCGACAAGGAAATCATCAACGACGACGTTGTCTTCGAAGCCGAACTGGTAAAACAGATCGAGGTGAACATCGATTACATCCTCGAACTCGTAGCCAAATACCATGACGGGCATATGGAGGACAAGTCGATCCTCGCGGACATCAGCCGCACCATCATGTCTTCGCCCGACCTGCGCAGCAAAAAGGACCTCATCGACTCGTTCGTCGAGTCCCTGTCCTCAGGCACGGACGTGCAGCGCGACTGGAAGGAATACATCGTCCGCAAGAAGCAGGAGGAGTTCGAGCGCATTGTCAGCGAGGAGCACCTGAAGACGGGACTGGCCGAGCAGTTCATCATCGACTGCTTCAAGGAAGGCTATGTCGACACGGACGGCACCAGAATAGTGTCGATGCTGCCCCCTGTGTCACGCTTCGCGCCGAGCAACGCGTACGAGCTGATGAAGAGCCGAGTCGTCGAACGGTTCCGCCAATACTTCGATCGCTTCGTCGGAATGTGAGGGAACGGCCGTCCCAGGGGCCGAAA
>UMGR01026746.1_pt1 | contig 25249 bp, 18 predicted proteins | sample 1965321 | NCBI WGS metagenome assembly UMGR01 (sample SAMEA4836077, study PRJEB28245) | human gut metagenome | biome: gut microbiome; material: fecal sample | place: Denmark | collected 2008 | reverse complement strand
TTCGTGCCGGCTTTATGGCCAGCCTCGGTGCAGGTAGCGGGCTGTTCCGCAACTTCAACCGGAGTATGTCCAGTCGCGTCGATTGCTTCGGCCTTGGTTGCATTGCAAACTGTGCAGGTGTAGGTCTTGACGCCAACGTTCTCACAGGTAGGAGAGGTCGTGATCTCGCCCTCATTCCAGTTGTGGCCCTTGGCGGGAACCTCAGTCTGTGCAACGAGAACTTCGTTGCAGACGGAGCAGTGCTTGCCTTCCGTCTTGCCTGGCTTCGTGCAAGTCGCCTCGACCACCGGATCAACCACTTCCGTGTGACCCTTCGCGGGAACAGTTTCCTGCGCGGTAATCACCTCACCGCAGGCGTAGCAGTGCTTACCTTCGGTCAATCCAGTCTCCGTGCAGGTTGGGGCCTTTGCTGCATCGATTACTTCTGTGTGGCCGGTTGTAGGGATCTCTTCCATACCGGAGAGGATTGCCTCACAAACGGAGCACTTCGTGCCGGCTTTATGGCCAGCCTCGGTGCAGGTAGCGGGCTTCTCAGCGACGTCGACAGGGGTATGCCCGGTCGCGTTAATCGCTTCTGTCTTAGTTTCTTTGCAAACCGTGCAGGTGTAGGTCTTGACGCCAACATTCTCACAGGTAGGAGAGGTCGTGATCTCGCCCTCATTCCAGCTGTGGCCCTTGGCTGGAATCTCTGTCTGTGCTTTGATAACCGTTCCGCAGACAGAGCAGCTGATGCCATCCGTCAGACCCGTTTCGGTGCAGGTCGCAGGCTTGCCCGCAACGGTCTTCTCAGTGTGGCCGGTCGTAGGGATCTCTTCCATACCGGAGAGAATCGCATCACAAACGGAGCACTTCGTACCGGCTGTATGACCAGCCTCGGTGCAGGTAGCGGGCTTTTCCGCAACTTCAACAGGGGTATGCCCGGTTGCATCGATTGCTTCGGTCTTGGTTGCATTGCAAACTGTGCAGGTGTAGGTCTTGACGCCGGCATTCTCACAGGTAGGAGAGGTCGTAATCACGCCTTCGTTCCAGCTGTGGCCCTTTGCAGGAATGGATTCACCCGTCTTTTGTTCTTTATCACAAACCTTGCAATAGGTATTGCCGGTGTAGCCTTCCTCAGTGCAGGTAGGCTCACGGCTATCACGAACCTCGGTCAGCGAGTGGTTATCCTCCCAGCTGGCTTTGAGGGTCAGATCGGAAAAAGCAAGCAGTTCTGACTCTGTCCAAGGCGCATCATTGAGTTCGTCCTCGTCGCCCCATTCGCTCATCTTGACCATGCCGGTAATCAGCCAGCCATTGAAGGTGTAACCCTCGCGAGTAAAGCCACATTCGGGAAGCATGTAATGCTCGCCGGAGCCGCCGTTGGCGATCTTCACAGACTCCATCGTGCCGCTGCCGCCGTTGGCGTCAAAGGTGACGGTCAGCTTTTTAAACTGGTTGAATACTGCCCTGAAGTCAACGTCCTCATGCGGGTTGAAGCCCCAGCCGTCGATTCCCTTCGTCTCATCATAGGGAGTCCAGCGCATCGCAAAGACGTAGGTATAGTTCTCATCCTCGGGTCTGCTAGGGGTTTCGTTGTTCGAATCATCCCATCCAGCCGTATCCTCGCAGGTGTAGTCGCCCTTCTGCAAGACTGTGTCGTCCCAGTTCAGCCAGCGGACATGGTACTTGTGCAGCGTCCACTGGGCGTAGAGGGTGACATTTTCGTTGGTGGTGATGTTTGCCTTGTCGCCATAGGCCGTGCCGGTGCCGTCCTTCGCCGTGTTCCAACCGGTGAAATCATAGTCCGCGCGGGTGAAGGTGTTGGCGGTCAGGGCAGTCGCCTCATTGGGCTTCACGGTCTGCGTACCCATGGTTCCCTTGCCGCCGTTGGCGTCAAAGGTGATGACCGGGTCCTGAGTCCACTGGGCATAAAGGGCGGTATTCTCGCTGAATTTCACGGGCGCCTTGTCGGCATAGGCCGCGCCAGTACCGTCTGCCGCAGTGTTCCAGCCGGTGAAGGTGTAGCCTTCGCGGGTAAAGGTGTTCTTTGGCAGATCAAAACTCGTATTGGGCTTACCTGTCCAGGTAGGCATCGTTCCTTCGCCGCCGTTGGCGTCAAAGTCAACAGTGATGTTCGCAGCACCGCCCCATACGCCATCCAGATAGGGAATGGTCGTACCCGCGCTGGCATTTGCCGTCTCGGTGTAGGTGCCGTCTGCGTTGTGTAGCTTCGCGGCGGTGATGGGGATGGTCACCGCATTATTGCCATTTGCATTATATTGATAGGTTGCGGTTTCCTTACCAAGTATGCTCTGCTGCACATATTTGCCGGTTCCGTTGCTGCTGCAAATGTCAGCGCCGCCATTGGTGGTGTAGATGGCGCCAATAGCCGTTACGCTGCCGTTCACATCCATCTTCGCATCAACCAAGTCGTTATCGGAGCGGTTGTATGCCTTACCCGGCGCATAGGCCACGGACTTAAACTTGCAGGGACCCCAGACAAAGTTGTCGGAGTTCCACTCATCGCTGTCATAGAAATAGATATTCTTTTCGTTTGCAACTGTCAGGCCAGCGCCTTCGGCAATATTGACCTCAACGCCCGCCAACAGAGCCGCATCCTGATTGATCGTCACATTTCCGGACTGGATATTGATAGTAATGTTGTTGGTGATGGGCAATACGTAGCTTGCAGAGTTAACGCTCATGTTTGCAAGCTTTAGCGACAACGTGTTCAATGCCGCTTCGCCGTTTACTGTGAATACAAGACGGTCTGTCTTTTCATCGTAATCCTTAGTAAAGCTACCGGATTCCACTTTGAACATACCATTGTCGCCAATGAAATTAATAGCAGTAGTAAATGTGCTTTTCATTGCATAAACGCCGCTATAAACCTGTTCGTTGGCGCCGGCATTCAACGTCAAGGGAACTTCGATGTTTTGTACGAAGTACTGCGAAAATGGGAAAACCTCGTGCTTCATAGCAGAAGATGCGGTGCCGCCGCGGAAGTCCGCGATCTGATAGAATTCGTACACCGTAGCGCCGGATTCCGCCAGAACAGAGCCGCTGCCGGAGATAAAGCCCCAAGCGTAGAGATTACCACCGTTCTTGACCGTGATGGAGCTGTTATCCGCCATTTTGATGTATCCGTAATCACCAACGGGACGTCCCTGCTCACCGCCGCCGGCTGCAAAATACCTGCCGCCCAAGCTGATGGCGCCATTGACGGTAATGGACGTGCCTTTGCTCATCGTCAGCGTCCGGAACGGCTTCGAAGCTGGGGCTGTGCGAATCGCCGCAGGAGCATCCGTATACAGTGTCCCTGCCGCGTCGAAGGGGATCAACAGCGTGATTCCCGCCGGAATAGTATAGGTACCGCTGATGGAGCCATTGGTCGCCAAGGTAATCTTGGTCTGATGGTTTGTCTGCGCATAGGTGACCGCATCGCCCAGATCGTCAAACCGCTGGCCGCCGGTCTCAAAGAGTGCTGCGGCTTTGCTTGCAAATTTTGCTGTAATGGTGCAGTCGCTTTCAATATTCAGCGCTGTGCTTACGGCAGTTGCTATGCACTTGCCGGTGGTCAGATTGTACCAGCCAAGGAACTGATAACCATCTGCCGGGGTTGCCACCACCGTATAAGCGGTCATGGAGCTTTGCGTGTTGCGGTATTCCTCGGTAATGGTTTTTCCGTCTACTGTATAAGTACCGTTTTCAGCAGGCATGAAAGTCGTGGTCGCAGTTACATCTGAGACCAGCGCCACATTGGTCATGGTAATTTTTGTGGCATCGCTTGTGCTTCCGGACTTAATGTAAACTGTTACTGTTCCACCGGCGGCAAGCTCTTTGGTGAAGCTGCCTTTTACTGTGACATCCCCATCATTTACTTTGATCGTACCGCTGTTCTGCTCAATGGTATAGTCAAAGGAAAGGGTTGCTGTTGTCGACTTCTTATTTTTAATTGTCAGTGTGGAGTTATGGGATGTATCGCTGCAGGTTCCGGCTGTGCTGGTAACTGCACCGATAATGCTCGTACCATTGGCCGACCAAGCGTCGTCCGCGTCACCTGTAAAGCTCAGGCCGATGTTCTCGTCGGCTAAGCCTGTCACAGTTCCACTGGTTGCTGCAAACGCTGTCATGGTCACATTTGGAAGCAGTGCCATGACCATGCACATGCAGAGCACAAGCGAAAGAAATCGCTTCCATGTGCTTTTCATTTCTTTATTACCTTCTTTCGTTGATGATTTCTGGCGTTTATTTCTATGTAAATGCTGAGTCCCGCCGCAAATGCGATGGCTGCCCAGACATGAGAAAGGTGGAATAGCATCCCCGTAGAGGACGTTCGGAAGAATTCATCAATGAAGCGGAACGCTCCGTAGGATGCCATATATAACGGGTAAATGCTGCCGGGATTCTTGCTCTTTTTCACTCTTGGGATGAGCAGAATCAGCATCACAATGTAATAGAGAATCTCAAGTTCCCTTGTGGGAAAGTGATAATGCGTTCCTGGTATAACTAAGCCAGCGCAGCAGCCAGAGACGATGCAGTTGATTCGAGCACACATCACTGTGAAGATCATGCAAATCGTAAAAATATCAAAAACGGCTTTGATATTGCGTTTTGAAACCTTTGCGCTGATGAAATAAAGCACTGGCATAAAGAACACTCCGCCGAATAAGCTCATGTTGCCAGCATCTCCGGTTTCCAGAAATGCAAATGCTTTTACACTCAAAACACCACATACCGTATGCAGCACCGAGAATGCTATCACGGCGTACCATTTCATTTGGAGTTGCCGCCGCATCCTGTACAGCCAAAATATGTTAAAGATCGTTCCAAGCAAGAGAAGAGCACTCAGGGAATAATCTTTCGTCCATGACATGGATAATTCAGCCAGTCGTGTACCCCTCAATTTGCATCACCCCCCTTCACATCTTCTTTAGTCCTCAGGCTATATGTCGTTTTTTTACTTCTCTCAGCATTGCTGCAGCTACACCAGTGCTGGGAGAAACGGGAAAACCGCATGGGGCAGGGCGCTTGTCCCTGCCCCATGCGTGGGACAATCAATCAGAGTTTTTCAATTTCCCAAACTAATCCTTATTCGGCAGAAGTCTCCGCTGCAGCAGGAGTCTCAGTGGGCTCAGCAGCAGATACGCTGGCAGTGCCGGTCTTGGAATACTTGGTAAAGTCAATGTGCATAACCACAACAACCGTTTCCGTTGCCTGGAAGCCCATAGAACTATCCAAATCAATTGTCACAGTCACAGGAACAGCATAGTAGTAATCTTTATAAGTGCCTTCTTGAGCAACCTTAAACTGGTTGGGTTTCATCGCACCAACACTGCCTTCATCACTGCCGGTCATAGCGATCACACCAGCCATGAAGTCTTTCCATGCATTGCCCGTATTTCTGGGAGTAAAGGTCATGTCAAAGTTAGCCGTAGTTCCATTCTGGGCAGTAACCTTAGCGGTCATCTTGCTCAGAACCTTGTTTACAACATTAGCGTTGCTGTTAACCGTATTCAATACGGAATTCACATCACTGGCATTACTACCCAACACGCCGTCCAAGGAATCGATGCTATTCATGATACCCAGCAAGGCGCTAACGGTGACACCGTCGCCATCAAATGCTTTCTGAGCGTCTTCACCGCTTCCAATCTTATCCACGCCTGCCTGCATCAGTTTGCCCGGCATTTCCATCGTGACCACAATGGCCTTGCTCTCATTAACGGTAATACCATAACGGCTGTTGATGGCGTCGCTATCCAGCATCTCCATCTGCAGGTGGTCAGCCAGCGTTCCGGCAAGACTCTTCACCTTAGCAACATCCTCGCCCTCGAGCTGAACAGCAATCGTGAATGCATAGGTATTGTCGCCGGTCACTTTGGCGTTGACAGTCTTATAGGTATAAACACCGTTTTCTTCTGTCATGTGATTGAGCGTATAAAAGAAACCGTCAGCCACAGAGAACAGGGCGTTCTTCAGTGCGGTGTTCTGGAAAGTACCCTTGTTGTAAACATCCTGACCATCCGCAGTCAGCACATAGCGGCCAAAGTTTTCATCCAAAGCGTTCTTCAGGTTGGTAGCAAGACCGGTGAGGAAATCATCACCAAAAGCTGCCGCGCCGGACTGAATTGCATCCACATTCAGTTTCAGCGTGTATGCAGTACCCTCCCGTTTCGCGGTAACCAGCACTGCGCCGTCATTTCCCTTGATTCCTGCTAGCTTTGCATCCAAAGCATCCCAAGCCTTTTCGGTTGCCTTGACTTCCGGCTGCTTATCGCCACAATTGCTGCACACGCCATTATTATAATTATGGCCCTTGGCGGGGATGTCTTCAGTGTAAGTCGCGCCGCAGGAGCAGGTGTAGGTCTTGACTCCAGCCTCTGTACAGGTCGCTTCCTTCGTCACGACGCCTGCATCCCAGGTGTGGGTGTGCTGCGCCGGAGGCGTATAGCTGCCACCACCACCGCCGGAACTGGTGGTACCCTTATTCACGGTAGTGGAAGTTCCGGGCTTGACAGTGGTTTCCTTACCCTTGGCGTCAGTCACAGTGATCTCGCTTCTGCCCGTGTTTTTGACTTCGGTGTTCTTAGTCTCAACGGTCACGTCGGTGTCAGACGCAACACTTTTCACCGTGCCGGAGCCGGTAACGGCAGCGCCCGGTGCACTGTTGGCAACATTGTCGATGGTCGTTCCGCTGCCTGCGGCAACAACTGCGCCGGAAGCGCTCTCCGTCAGAGCGATATTTTTAATGTGCGAACCGTTTTTCGTCTCGACCTTGCTGCCCACGCCGCTGATCGTCACGTCATCTGCCGTGGCGTTGTCCAGAATGACGGTGGAGTGATTGCCGGTGATCGCAATGCTGCCGATGTTTTTGCTGCCGCTGACGATCACGACGATATTGTCGGTGGGGATAAGCAGGCGGCCGATGGTTCCGCTGACGGTCACGTCATCGGCTACCACAAGAACCAGTCCGCCGCTGGCGCTGACTGCCGCACCGGCCTTGTCCGCATAGGTCTGGATGGCACGGTCAAGAATGGTAACGGTAGCGGCACGGGTGATGTTGTCCTGCGGCGCAAGACGGTCGGCGGTCACGCCGCCAACGATACCGGCCTCAATGAGTGCGGCAAGATAGCCCTGCGCATAGGGGGAGACCTGCGCGACGTCGGTATACTTGGAGAGGTCAGGGCGGCTCAGCGGCTCGATCCCAAGCGCTCTGGCCAGCATGACCATGGCCCGTTCACGGGTAATGGACGCATTCGGCGTCACGGTGCCATCGCCGTTTCCTTTCAGAATGCCAGCGGCGGCGCAGCGGTTGATGGCGTCATAATACCAGGCGTCCGCCGGGTTATCAATGAAGCCTGCGTCCTTTGCAGCGGGCAGCTTCAGGAGTCTTGCCAGAATGGTGGCGAGCTGTGCACAGGTAAGCTGACTGTCCGGGTCAAACTTGCCGTTGCTGCCCTGGATAATGCCGTAGCCGCTCCAGCGTTCGATGGAGGCCTCGGCCCAGTGTCCCGCGGTGTCGCCGTAGGTAGGCTCCGCCGCGCTTGCGCCTACCGTGAACAGACTGACTGCCATGGCAAACGCAAGAATGAGAGATAATGCTTTGCGTTTCATTTTGATCCTCCTGTGAGAGATTTATATATTCTGCAGCTCCCTGCAGGTGGGCACTTATTTCACCGGCTCTGCCGGAGATTCACTTAGAATCGCTGTGCATTGGCTCAATGGTCTGCCCGCGCAGATTGGACAGCCGCAGCGCTGCTTTCCCGTGCGGCTGTTGACGACCGCCCGCCACGCATGACCCTTATCGCAGAGCCACCAGACCTTGCGGCGGCTGCCGGGCGTCACCTGCTGCGGTGTAAGGCTGCCGTTGCGCGTCGGGTGCCATTGCGAGGCAACGACCGGCTCTATCGTCGCGAGGTCGTTGAAGCCGGGCAGAATCTTGTGGTTGGAGCAATACGGACAATCGCTTCCACTCCGCACGCGGTGAGCTATAACAGCCAGATAGGAATGTCCCTTTTCGCAGCGCCACCACACGCGGCGGTTGGAGCCGGCAGTCACCAGCTCCGGCGTCAAAGTGCCGTTTTTCGCAGCGTCCCATTGCGCGGCAAGCTGCGGATATTGGGAAGCAAAGTCATTTTCGCCCTGTATGACCTTTTACCCTGCGCAGAATGGGGAGCCTGTTCCACCACCCGCGCGGGATGAGATGGCGGCACGGTAGCTGTGCCCCTTGGGACAGCGCCACCAGGCATTTCTCACCGTTCCCGGGGCGACCAGCGTCGGCAATAGAGGAGCGTTCTTCTCGGTATCCCATTCGGCAACAAGTGCGGGATACCTTGCCGCGAGGGAGTTTTCGTCCGGCAGAACAACACGTCCCGCGCAGACGGGACAGCCGGTGTCCAGCACACGGCTCTTGACCTCGGAGCAGTAGGAATGCCCTGCAGGACACCGCCACCAGACCTTTTTGTGGCTGCCTACGGTCAGATCGGCAAATTTCAGCGGGGCGTTTTTCTCCGCATCCCATTCAGCCTCAAGGGCAGGAACCTGTATCGCCAGCGAGTTCTCAGGCGTTTCTTTGCGTCCGGTACAGTACGGACAGCCACTGCCCGCCGAACGGGAGTAGACCTTCGCCTGCCAACTGTGACCCTTGGAGCACTGCCACCATACCTTTTGATGACTTCCGAAGGAAACGTTTCCAGTCGTAAGCGGCGCGTTGCGAACCTCGTCCCACTGCGCCAGCAGAGCCCTATGGCCCTGCTTTACGCAAAAGTCGTAGAACGATGTTCGCATCCATGCTCACCCCTTGCTTCCGATCCGCCAGCCCGTCCTTTCGGCGCTCAAACCGGCAATCTCCCTTATAGCCGGACAGTGGTCAATAATGTAGGCTTTGTTGACCATTACCCAATAAACGATTCTTTTAGAACCTTATAGTATCACGTTTTGTCCAAAATATCAATAGCAAGGTGCCCAAAAAGGTCTACTTTTTTATCCGACAATTCTCGCGTTTAACGACTTTTTAACATATATTGCCGCGCACCCAGTACAAAAATGTGCTGTGTGCAATGTGCAGTTCTTTGCCCGCTGCCCGCGCCGACAGCTCACCGCGCTCCCAACGCGCCTTGACCTCCTGAAATCCAGCGGGCAGTTCCTTATAGGGACGTCCGAACTTTACGCCCCGCGCCTTTGCCGCAGCGATGCCCTCCGCCTGCCGCTGATGGATGAATTCACGCTCCGTCTGCGCCACATAGCTCAGAAGCTGGAGCACGATATCCGCGATCAGCGTACCGGTCAGGTCGCGGCTCCGGCGCGTGTCGAGCAGCGGCATATCCAGCACGACGATGGCCGCTCCTTTCTTTTTGGTAATAACGCGCCATTGCTCCAGGATCTCTTCATAATTTCGCCCGAGACGGTCGATGCTCTTGATGACAAGGGTGTCGCCGTCTTTCAATTTTCGCAGCAGCCTCCTGTAGCCGCGTCGGTCAAAATCCTTGCCGGACTGCTTATCCAGAATGATCTGGCCGTCGTTCCGCCCAAACTCCCGCAGGGCGATGAGCTGGCGCTCCTCATTTTGTTCTCTTGTGGAAATTCTCGCGTAGCCGTATTCCATGCACAGACCTCCCTATATGTAATGCCGCGAGGAGTATTAAGAACCCTCCCCGCGACAAGTATGACATATTTGTTCCCGCTTTAGCAGGTACGGGTTATTTACCGTTTACGATAGTATGGAAACATGCGGAATATAAAATCAGGACAGCGCAGCGTCATGGCAAAAAGCCTATCCGCTGCGCTGTCCGATGTTCGCTTATGTGGTCATGTCAGCGGCTTTGCTGTTCAGCTGGGTCACTTCTTGCAACGCCAGAGGAGGGTTACGATCTGCGCTCTGGTGCAATCTGCGTTGGGGCTGAACGTCGTCTCGCCGGTGCCCTTGGCGCTGTCCACGTCCTTAAGGCCGGAGACGTCCACGGTGACGATGTCGCCGCCCGAAGTGACCTGATCGAGCTGCTTGTCGGTGACCTCCACGGCTGCGGTGCTGCCAAAAACGATCGCATCCACCTTCACGGTCTCCTGCTCAGAGGAAACGGGGACCGTGATGGAGGGAGCCGTCACACCGCTGCCGCCACCGCTGGACTTGTGATACAGCTCAACCTCGCCGGTCAGTGTCGTGTAGTTGGTGTCAGTAGGCGTGAGGCGCCACTTGTAGGCCGTGTTGTCCTCGACCGTGGTATTGCCGGATAGGACATTTTCCTTGTCATCCACCCATTCCAGCTTGCCGTCATTGGGGTTCGGCGTGCTGCCCTCGATGGTCAGCGCCGCGTCCTTCAGTGTCTTACCGCTTATGGTGATTCTGGTGTAGTTCGGCGCGCCGGTGGGCGTGGCCGGTTTGATCATGAGCACGAAGGGAGCACTAGTGACGTCGTTGTAGTCGTTGTCGCCCGCCTTGGTTGCGATGACGCTCACGGAGCCGACCTTGACTGGAGTCAGAACGCCGGTGTTGGGATCGATGGTCGCCTCGCCTGTGCTGTTAGCAGTGTCAATGCGGTAGGATACAGCGCCTGTGCCGTCCACCCATGCGAACGTACCGTTAACCATCTTGTCGCCGTCCTTCACCTTGCCCGCGATCTTGCTGTCATTCAGTGTCTGACCATGGGTGATGTCCGTTGCCGTCACTGCGCCGTCCGCCTGCGGAGTGATCTTGTTTTCCGCGCTGACGTTGATGGTCAGAGTGATATCCTGATAGTTGCTCGTGGAGATTGTAACAGTGATCGTGCCGAGTCGTCCTTCGTCTGTGCCGCTTCTGTTTGCTTCCAGCGTCAGTTCACCGGTCTTGCCGTTTACAAGGGTAATAAAGGAGCCAGTGCCCAGATCGGTAACAACCTTCTTGTCATAGGTGATTGAGCCATAGTCACAGGGAGCAGTCAGCTTCGGCAGCAGCGTTGAGAGAGCAAGAGAATAGGTCTTGTGCAGGCCGTTGGTATTCTATTATAAAGCAATAGTGCAGACAAAATGCGATGCGCCTGACCATCACGGAGTCAGAAACAGTTGACGGAATAAGATCCGCTCATTAAACTATAAGAGAAGATATGAATTTGGACCGGAGGTCTCAGCATGAAAAACGGATCCCAATACGGACTGTTGCTCTTACAGCGGTATTTATATAAACGTACAGATGATAAACATCCTGCCTCCGTGTCAGATATCCTTGCATTCTGGCAGGAGCATGGCATCCAGGCAGGACGCAAGAGCGTGTATTCCGCCATTGAGGTCTTGCAAAGCAGCGGTATGGACATCGTCTGTGTCAAAAGTACCCAGAATCGATATTTTGTCGGAGCAAGGCTATTCGAACTGCCGGAACTAAAGCTGTTGGTGGACGCGGTGGAATCCTCGCGCTTCATCACGGCAAAAAAGAGCGAGCAGCTCATTGAGAAGCTGGGAAAGCTCACCAGCGAGTCATACGCGTATCAGCTGGACCGGCATATCTATATGGATGGGACGGTCAAACCGGAGAATGAGTGCATCTATTACAGCGTAGATAAGATCCATAGCGCTATTCAGGAGAAGTGCCAGATCACGTTTCAGTATTTTGAGTACACACCGAAGAAGGAAAAGGTGCTCAAGCACGACGGCTACCGCTATCAGTTCAGCCCGTATGTCCTGATCTGGAACAAGGATTATTACTACGCTGTTGGCTGGTCAAATAAACACGGAAAGCTGGCGCAGTTCCGGGTAGACCGGATGACCGCCGTGGAGTTGTTGAATCAGACGGCTATTCTTGCGCCAGACTTTGATCCTGCTGAGTATGTGCAAAAGGTCTTTGGAATGTATCCGGATGCCCTTTGCACGGTGGAACTGCTGTGCGATAATGAGATCATGCGCAGCGTCATCGACCGCTTCGGTGAAAATGTGCAGACGGAAACTGTAGATGAACAGCATTTCCGTGCCACAGTCGAGGTCGCGCCAAGCCCTCCGTTCTTCAGTTGGGTCTTTACCTTTAGCGGTAAGATTCGCATCGTCAGCCCAGCAGCAGTGCTGGAGGAAATGCAGGATATGGCAGCGTGGCTGAAATAACTTCTGGATGGTGTTCCTTGCGGGGAACACCATCTTTTTCACATCTTGCCAATCGAACGAATGTTTGCTATACTGAGGCTACAGTGTTTCCAGAGAAGAGAACACGGATAGGAGGTGAGTTACTTGGAACAGACATTCGGCAGCTTCGTTCGAGAGAAACGGCAATCTATCGGATTGTCCCTGCGCACGCTGGCGGCAAAGCTGGACTTGTCGCCAGTCTATCTGAGCAACATTGAAAACGACCGCAGACCGGCACCGACGCGCGCATATTTGGAACGGTTGGAGCAGGAACTGCATCTGAGCAAGGTGGAAACCGAGCAGATGCTGGATCTTGCCGCCAAGTCCCAGAATAACCGGGTATCCGCAGACCTGCCGGACTACATCATGGATCGGGAGATCGTCCGGGCCGCGCTCCGCACGGCGAAGGAGGCAGACGCCACAGACCAGGAGTGGCAGGAATTTATCGACCGGATTACCCAGCGCGCAAAGAAATCCAAAGAGGGCGGTGAAATAGACGCATGAAAAAAGCATATTACCGCGAACAGGCGTTGGAGCGGATCGCCCGCGATGTGATCACCGCCTATGACCCCAGACTTTATTACGGTTCCCCCGCAGCCATTCCCATTGAGGACATCATCGAGGCACAGGGGCTGGTGCTGGAGTATCAATATCTGCGGAATAATGGGCGGGTTTTGGGCGAGACCATCTTTGACGACGGTCTCACAGCGATCTATGACCGAGAAAACCACCGCTATGACCTTCTTCCCGTCAAGGGCGGCACCATCCTCATCGACTGCTCTCTCTGCGAAGAGGAAGCATCTACCGGGCGGCTGCGCTTTACCTGCGCCCATGAGCTGGGGCACTGGCTGCTCCATAAGAAACAGTTCAGCGGGACCGGCGAAAACGCGGCGCTCCGTTCCGGCAATGAGAGCGACAACACATTGGAAGTGCAGGCGAACCTGCTGGGCTCTATCCTTCTGCTGCCGCTGCCGCAGGTCAAGCGCTGTTTCTATCAGCTGCGCTCCGGACGGACGAACCAACAGCTGGTGACGGATATGGCAGGTATCTTTCAGGTATCCAAACAGGCCATGCGCATTCGGTTGGAGAACCATAACCTGCTGTAAAAAATTTTCATATACTGTTCTCAAAAAAGAGAACAGAGAAAGCGAGGCGCTATGTCAAAAACCAATTCCCTGCGCTGTCCGCTGTGCGGCAAGGGCCGTATCGCGGATATCCCCAGCGGTGCGGAGCAGTCTCAGTACAGGCTGTTTGCTCTGCACAGAGCGGAACACCCTGACCTGATCGCCAAATGCCCCAAGTGCGGCGAACAGATCGGCATCACGGTGCTGACACCGGATGCTCACCCCCTGATCCACACGCCCATCCCCTTTATGGGATATGTTCAGGCATAAATTAAGAATCAATTGATATGACTTCGTCAAGCGCACCAGCCACCCATCTTAGAATATGGGAGCATTGAGTTAGGAGCCTTACAAGTAGCTTTTCAGCTATGCGTAAGGCTCTTTTTTTGCGCCTTTCTTTGGCTGAAAAGCGGAAAGGCACACAATGCGCAGACGCTGGCAGCCCTATATCGCTAAATATCCGTGACCCCATCTCAGACATTTCAAAAAAATCTGAGATTGGAGTCATGAATCATGAAAAAATGGCAGGAAGAACGCAACTATCGGCGCGTTCGAAGCGAAGGTGGCGAAGTCATCGCCAATATCATCACTGTAGACGGTATGGACGTAGAGGTGCCGGAGGATGTCTACCTCGCCTATGCGCAGGCAGACCGCAGGGAGCGATACATCACAGAGGAACAGTCCTCCGGAAAACTGCTCTCTCTGGAGCAGATGGAGGAAGATGCGCTTTTGCCGGACTATGTCGGAGCAGAAACGGCCCCCAGCGCCGAAACGGAGGCACTGGAGCGTGAGGATCTTCGGAATCTGGCAGAACAGAAGCAGATCCTTTTGCTGGCGCTACTGTCACTAAAGGATACCGACCGGGAACTCATCAACGCCCTGTTCTTCGACGGCGCGTCTACACGGGAATGCGCCCAAAGAATGGGCGTCAGCCAGCGGGCGGTCATCAAGCGGAGAGACCGCATCCTGCGGGATCTCAAAAAGTTTTTTGAAAATTCCTCGAAATAAGGGTATTCACCGAACGCAATTTTCGGGAGGACAGTGAGGGGCTCCGAATCGCCCCTCGCTGTTCCTTGAAAATTGCATACCAGCAATACGGATAACCACCCGGACAGAAGAGCGATCCGCGCAGTGTGCGCCACGACCCGTGGGAAGCCTTGCAGCTTCCTGCGGCGAGCGATTTTACCTGCGCAGGGGCGGCGTTGGCAGCGCCGCCCGCAGAGACGCTGTCCGGGCAGATAATGAGACACAATGCACTGGCCAGCATGAAGAGGCTGGGCTGCTCCGGGATTGAAAGCAGTAGAGAACCCGGAAATACGCCCGTGAAGGTCTTGCCGGACCTTGTCCGTATTGTTCCCCTTTCCCACCGGGGTGCGCGCTGCAAATACGGTGGAAACGAAAACAAAGCATGACAGGAAAAGAGGTAATTATCGGATGAATACCAATGACAACAGGCTGAAAGCCCATAAACTGATCGACCATATTTTTCAGGACCTTCTTCCCGCCCACGGTATGGCGCAGCGCCCGGAGCAGATCCAATTGAGTCACCGGATGCTGGACGCCATGCAGGACGGGAGGATCGCTCTGTGCGATGCCGGGACGGGCATCGGCAAGACCTACGCTTATCTGGCGGCTGCCACGGCAGCGTCGGCTTTCCCGACAGGGCAGATCGCCCGCCCTATCATCATTTCCACTTCCAGTATCGCGCTGCAAAACGCGGTGCTGACGGAGTATCTGCCGCTGCTGTCCTGCGTCCTAATGGCGGATGGGGTTCTTACCAAGCCACTGAAAGCGGTCATCCGCAAAGGCAAAAGCCATTATGTCTGCGACGAGCGGCTGGACAGGCGGCTGCGTCAGGTATATCCTGCAAAGAAAAATCCGGAAGCGCTGACGGCGCTCCGGACTCTTCGGGAAACGCTGGACATGGACAGAGTTTCTCATCTCAGCGGCTATGACCGGGAGCGTGTCTGCGTACCGCAGGTCTGCGACTGCAAGCAGAGGGACTGCCGATATCAGCGGTTCCTCAAGACCTGCGACAAAGATCAATTTTTGTTTCAAATCTGCAATCATAATTTGCTGGTGGCAGACGCCATCCACCGCAGCGAGGGAAAACGCCCCATCTTCCCGGAGCACAGCATCATCATCGTGGATGAAGCCCATAAGCTCCCGGAAACCGCACAACAGATGCTGGGTGTGACGTTGGCGGCCGAAGAGATACGAAACCTTATCCTTCAGCTAAAAGAGGAACGGTACTTACTGGCGGCAGAAATGCTGGAGGACAGCACAGGTCCTTTGCGGCGCAAGCTGGCACAGCCCAGAGAGGAAGCGGAGCCGGTGGAAGCCTGTTTGCGATTGCTGACCGCGCCATCCTGCACGCTGCCCATCATCCAGCGGCAGATCGGCAGCCTGCTCTCCCCGCTGGGAAGCCGCCAGCTGAATACGGTGCTGGACGCGGTCAAGCTGTTCACCAGTTCCCAGACAGATATGATTTTTTACACTGCCGAAGATGTCAGCACAGGCGGCGCCATGCTGTGCGCCGCAGCCGGCGATATCACGCAGCGAATAAAAAAGATCCTGTGGCAGCCGGATCAGGCGTTTGTTCTGACCTCCGGCACCATGGCGGTGGGCAGCGATTTCCGCCGTTTCAAAACGCAGGCAGGATTAGAGAAGGGACACCGTGTCATGGAATCCGTTTCTCCATCCCCCTTTGACTACCGGAACAACTGCCTGCTCTACCTTCCGCAAATCCCGCCCCGCCAGAGAGTGGAGGATACGGATGTGTACTTTAATGAGCTGACTGCCGAGCTCGTCGGACTCATCAAAGCAGCCACCGGTCACGCGCTGGTGCTCTTTACATCCTACGCAGCCATGTCGGCTGTGAAGGAGCGGCTGTGGGAGGAATCTCTCCCATTCCCACTGCTGACGCTGGGCCGCAACGCACCCCACATCATCGAACAGTTCCGGCACACGCCGGGAGCGGTGTTGCTGGCCACCGGCGCGGCATGGGAGGGCTTTGATTTCCCCGGCGACTGTGTATCTCTGCTGATCATCCCACGCCTGCCTTTCGCCTATCCGGACGCCCGGAAGGAGCGGGAATTGGAAAAGTATCCTTCCCTTCACGCATTCATCCGTGAGGTAGCTGTACCAGAGATGCAGATCAAGCTGCGCCAGGGATTTGGACGGGCCATCCGCACGGAGAGCGATACCTGCGTCATCGCCATTCTGGATGAACGGGCCTGCCGTGGCCGCAGATACGCCCAGGCTGTGAGTGAGGCATTGCCGGAAATGCGGAGGACCGGCAGCCTGCGGGAAGTGACAAGGTTTCTGCGGGAGAAAAAGCCGGAGAGCTATTTTGAGGTGGGAAGATGATCGACGCAAAGAAAGAATTGCAGTATCGGCTGGCAGTCAGGATGCTGGAGCATCTGGCGGAAATCGGCCTGCTGAGCGCGGAAGAACTGTCTTACGCCAAGAGACTGGCCAGAGAGAAATATTCCCCGCAGACTGTTTGGGAATAGTGCTGGATATTCTGCGGATCGTGTGGTAGCTTGTGTGTTGACAAAAAAGATACAGGGAAGTGAAAAACATGGCACAGGTAAAAATCATCGCGCCGCAGACGCGGGAAGCGGAACATCTGCGGGTGGCAGCCTACTGCCGGGTCAGTTCGGACTCCAAGGATCAGCTGCATTCCTACGCCGCCCAGATCCGCAGCTACACGGAGGAGATCGCCCAGCATGACGGCTGGGAGTTGGTAGACGTGTATGCCGACGAAGGGCTCACCGGCACCCGGATGGATAGGCGGGAGGACTTCAACCGGATGATGGCAGACTGTCGAAAGGGCAAGATCGACCGAATTCTGGTGAAGTCCGTATCCCGCTTCGCCCGGAATACCAGAGACTGCCTGTCCGCCCTGCGGGAGTTATCCACCATGGGCGTCAGCGTCCGGTTTGAAAAAGAAAATATCGACACGAAAACGCTCACCACCGAACTGATGGTGAGCGTTTCCGGTTCTCTTGCCCAGCAAGAATCCATCTCCATCTCCGCCAATCAGAAGATGAGCTATCAGCGGCGGATGGAGCGTGGGGAATTTATCACCTGCACCGCCCCTTACGGATACCGAATCGTAAATAAGAAAGATCTTGAGATCGTCCCAGAGGAAGCCGCCACGGTGCGCTGGATCTTCGACGCATACCTCAAGGGGCGCAGCTCCGGATGGATCGCGGAGCAGCTGACGGCGAAAGGCATCCCCTCCCAGTCCGGCGCGGAATGCTGGAGAGAAACGGGGGTTCGATACCTGCTGACCAATGAAAAGTATATCGGAGACGCTCTGAGCCAGAAATCCTACAGCTGCGGTTTCCCCTTCGTGCAGAAACGAAATCACGGGGAACGCCTGCAATACTACACGGAGAACTCCCATCCAGCTATCATCGACCGGGACACCTTTGAGCGGGTGCAGGCACTGCTGCAAAAGAAAGCGCAGAAAGAGAAAAAGCGCAGAGAAAAAAGCCCTCTTGCCTTAAAAATCGTTTGCGGGAACTGCGGGACGGTGTTTCAGCGCCGAAGCAGCCAGAACGGATATGTGACCTGGGTCTGCCGAACCCACGACCGCCACGCCGCGGACTGCCCTGTAGGACGCATCCCGGAAACGGAGATCCATGCCGCCTTCCTGCGGATGTACCACAGGCTCAAAAGCAACGCGGACATCATTCTGGCCCCGGCCCTCCGGCAGCTGAACACACTGGGCACGATCTTGCGGCAGAATCATCCGCAGGTGCTGGCCATCAACCGGGCCATCGCGGAAGCGACAGAAGAAAGCCATAAGATCAGCACCCTGCGGGCCAATGGCTTGCTGGACGCGGATATCTGCGCCGCCCGCATGAATGCCATCAGCGCCAGACTGGCGCAGCTTCGCGGAGAACGGCGCAGGCTGACAGAGAACGAAGCGATAGACGAAACGATGGACGCGCTCCGCAAGGTGGAGCAGACGCTTCTCAACGGACCGGAACGGTTGGACGGCTTCGATGAAGAGCTGTTCGAACGTCTGGTGGAGAAGATCATTGCAGAGTCTCAAAACCGTATCCGCTTCCGGCTTTACGGAGGCTTGGAGCTGACAGAACAATGGGAGGTGGCGGCAAGATGATCAACCGCAAGGTGTTATACGGGTATCAGATTCAAAACGGCGCGTTGGAAATCGCGCCGGAGGAGCAGCGGGCCGTCAGTATGGTCTTTACGCTCTATAACGCCGGGGCTTCCTATCAGGCCATCTCGGACGCCTTGAACCGGCAGGACGTTCCGTATTGCCGGGAAGTGCCGCTCTGGAACAAGCATAAGGTAAAGCGCCTTTTGGAAAATCCCCGTTACACCGGTAAGGAGGGATACCCCATACTGGTGGAAGCGGATATTTTCCAAGCGGCGCAGGAAAAGACGGCGGAAAAGAATGCCAGGAAGCAGTCCCACGGAGAGAAGCCTGCCATTGCGCGGTTGACTCCGTACTTCCGCTGCGCCTGCGGCGGGAAGATGACCCGGCTGGGCGGCGGCTGGCAGGACAGCAGCAAGCTGTATCTGAGATGCGAAGGCTGCGGGAATACCGCGGTCATGGACATGGATGCGACGGTAAACGGGATCGTCCGTCAGTTCCGGAACCATGAACAGCCCAGCTGCACCGCCTACACGCCCTCTGCGGAGGTCATGCGGCTGGACAATGCCATCAACCGGGGGCTGGAGCAGCCAGACTCGCCGGAAGCGGTGATGGCGCTGATCCTGCAGGGTGCGGCAGCGCGGTATGCCTGCTGTCCAGAGCCGTCTGCCGAATCTGAGCCGTCAGATAGTCTGACAGAGGCGGATTGGAGACGCTTCCAACGAGCGGTTTCCCATATCACCATCTCACAGGATACCGAAGTAACTCTTATATTTACGGATAAAAAAGCGACAGGAAAGGATGAATGATTCATGGAAGCGACAGCAGCCACCTTAGAGCGGCGGGTGCGGGTGATCCCCGCAACCAGAAAACCGGAAGAACTGCACAGAGACCATGACGGAAAAATGCGCGTAGCGGCCTACTGTCGCGTCTCGACGGACAGTGAAGAGCAGCTCAACAGCTATGAGGCGCAAAAGACCTACTACACCCAGAAGATCCAGGACAGCCCGGATTGGGAGATGGCAGGGATCTATGCCGATGAGGGCATCTCCGGCACCAGCCTGAAAAAACGGACGCAGTTCAACAAGATGATCACCGCCTGCAAGCGGGGACACATCGACCTCATCATCACCAAGTCCCTCTCCCGCTTTGCCAGAAACACGGTGGATTGTCTGGATACGGTGCGGCTCCTGAAAGCAAACGGCATTGGGGTGTACTTCGAGAAGGAAAACATCAACACCCTCACGGAATCCAGCAAATTTCTCATCACCCTGTTCAGCGGTTTCGCCCAGGCGGAATCCGAGTCTCTCAGCAAGAATGTCGCATGGGGAAAGCAGAAGAGCGCGGAGGCGGGAAAGGTCACCTTCCAGTACAAAAAGATGCTGGGATACCGGAAGGGGGCGGACGGACAGCCGGAGATCGTACCGGAGGAAGCGGAGATCATCCGCCGCATTTACCACAGGTATCTGGACGGCTGCACCCTGGGACAGATCAAGCGGGAGCTGGAGAAGGACGGTGTTCCCACCGCACAGGGTGTAGAGCGCTGGTCTCCCTCCATCATCCACAATATCCTGACCAATGAAAAGTACATTGGAGACGCCCTGCTGCAGAAAACCTATGTGACGGACTGCATCAACAAAAAGGTCAAAAAGAACCGTGGTGAACGCACGATGTACTATGTGGAGAACAGCCATCCGGCCATTGTCTCAAGGGATCTGTTCAATCAGGTGCAGCAGGAGATGACGCGCCGGTCCAGCAAACGGAAGGTGCTGCAAAAGAGCGGAAAAACGGAACTTGGGAAATACTCCGGCAAATACGCTCTGACAGAATTGTTGGTGTGCGGCGAGTGTGGCTCCCCCTACAAGCGGGTCACATGGGCCAGAAATGGGAAAAAGCGCATCGTGTGGCGCTGTGTCTCCCGGCTGGAGTTCGGTACAAAATACTGCCAGCACTCTCCGACACTGGATGAAGGCAAGCTGCACAGCGCCATCCTCGCGGCCATGAACGAGTACGCCGCCATCCGGCAGGAGGTCTGCCCCGATGTGCTGGCCATGGCGGAGGAAGCCAGGCAGGCGTTATCTCAGGCCGGTGCACGGCTGCTGCAGCTGAAGAAGCGTATGGATGCGGTGAGCCGGGAGCAAAGCGATGTGCTGGATCGGCTGCTCGTCAACATGGCCGATACCGAGCTGAATGCCAGGATGAAAGCGCTGACGGATGAGAAGGAATCCCTTAAGGCGCAGATCGCAGACGCGCAGCAGGCAGAGGTCGATCTGGAGGAACAGGCTGCCAGACGCCGGCAGATGTGGGACAGTATCATGGAATGCGCCGCGGGCTATACGGAATTTGACAATGAGCTCGTCCGGCAGGTCATCCAAAAGATCACGGTGGAGGACGCGGAAACCATCCGCATCCAGTTCCGAGACTCGGATGTGGTGCTGGAACAGGAAGTAGAATGAATAGAAAAGGGAGAAAGGAAATGGCCATTTTTATAACCGGTGATACGCACGGTGATTTCAGCAGGCTCCTACCTGCAGCATTCCATGAGCAACGTGACCTGACCAAAGAGGATTACCTCATCATCTGTGGAGACTTCGGCGGTGTCTGGGATGGCGGCGATGCGGAGCAGCAGTGGCTGGACTGGCTGGAGACCAGGTCCTTTACCACGCTGTTCGTCAGCGGAAACCATGAAAACTATGATCTGCTCCGCAACTATCCAATCAGCCAATGGCACGGCGGCTTGGTACAGGCCATACGCCCCAGCGTCCTGCATCTGATGCGGGGCCAGCTTTATAACATCTGCGGAAAGCGGATATTTACCATGGGCGGCGCCAGCAGCCACGATATCCGAGACGGCATTCTGGAACCGGATGATCCGGACTATGAGCGAAAGCTGCGGCAGCTCAACGCCGCAGGAGCGTTGTTCCGTGTCAACCACAGGTCATGGTGGAAAGAGGAACTGCCCAGCGTGGATGAATACGAAACCGCAAGGAAAACGCTGAATCAGGCAGGGTGGGATGTAGATTACATCATTACCCATTGCTGCCCCAGCAGTGTCCAAGATGCTTTCAGCGGAGGATTGTACCGGCGAGATGCACTGACAGACTTTTTCGATGAGATTCGGGAATGCTGCAAATTCCAATACTGGTTCTTCGGGCATTACCATGAGAACATAGTGGTACAGAAACGATTCGTCATGCTATATGAGCAAATGCTTCGGCTGAAATGCTGAGATAAGGAATAGGGGCGTACTGACATATCGCTCAGTACGCCCCTATTCCTTATCTCATTGCGTGCAGTAGTGGACAGGAATTAAAAGGCGGTGTATAATTTTAATAATGTTGGTTGGTTCTACAACACAAATGATTTCCGGCTAAACACACGGAGAATGGCAATTAGGGATGGTGATGTTATTGCCTTGTGCTTTGTGTAAGAAAAATGTGCCATTGATGCAGAGCCATATTTTTCCGAAACTGATTTATAAGAGAATTAGGTCTCATCCAAAATCAAGATTTCGTAGTTTAGATAACTTTTCAAAAGCCATGCAAGATGGTGAAAAAAGGCCAATGTTATGTCACGACTGTGAAGAACGCTTTAGTGCGTTTGAATCAAAGTTTGCGACGCTTTTCCTTGATCCGTATTTAGAATCTGAAAAGCTGAAGAACCTCCATTCAACATGGGTGAACTATTACTTTTTATCTGTTGCATGGCGAGTACTTTGGGATGATTTGTATCGCATGAAGTCACATTGTGAACACTTCTCCAGACATATTTTTGAAGAGTATTGCGATGAATTGGGGAAATGCTTACTTGCGTTCAAAGATGGCGCAAACTCCAAAATTCCAAAACAATTTAAGACCAGAGTATACAAACTCAATCGACTGATTAAGCAATCGGAGGTAAATGAACTTGCCAAAGGATGCATTTTTGGATACTCTGTGTTCTTGGCAAAAAGTCATTCTTTCTCGGTGATTGTGTACTACGCTGGGTTGGTGTTTGTAACAGATTATATTCCAGATAAGCGGCGGTATATTTTTCTGGGTGGAAAACCCACTTTGTTTAAGACACGATGCAAGAAAAAGGAAGTAACCGAAGAACTAAAAATCCAGTTTTGCGAAATGGCACAGCAGTACAAAAAAGTTATGACTCCAGATATGAGAAAGAAAATTTCAGAGCGATACAACAAATGATGTGCAAAGGGCATCTTTTCTGTCGACACACGACAAGTAAAAACCCTGTAGTTTCAATGGCTACAGGGTTTTTCTTTTGCCTTTAAGGAATGGTTTTCCCTTTAGTTTTCCCTTATGAGAGTGAAAAGAACTCATTTTTCACCACCAGACACGCTTTTAATGAAGTTATCCATGCGTTCTGAACTTGCTTGCTTCATTTGCTCTGTGACATGACCGTAAACGTCGAGAGTAAAGGCAGCAGTTGCATAACCGAGATTTGATTGCACAGTCTTGATATCATCACCAGACTGGATAGCAGCGACTGCGTAAGAGTGACGCAGGTCGTGAAAGCGAGCGTCAGGGCGTCCAATTGCTGTTGTAGCCTTTTTGAAAGCGCGGTAAATGGTCGAGTTATCAAAGTGGTGTCCGCACTCATTTGTGAAGATAAAATCGGCATTTTCCCAAGCTGTACCGGCTTTAAGCCGCATTTCTGCCTGTATTGCTTTTTGGCGCTTGAGCAGATCCATTACGGCTGTGGCAGGTTTGATAGTCCGACCTTTGCTGTTTTTGGTGGGCACAATGCGGTAAACGCCCTTATCCTCGCAAAAGCGCTGTAACTGGCAGTTGATAAGAACCGTACCGTGTTCAAAGTCAATATTGTGCTAACTGAGGGCCAGTACCTCACCTTCACGCAATCCCATAAAAAGAGTCACCGACAGTAGAATTTCAGACGGATTACCTCGAATTTCAGTGAGAAATTTCTGTATGTCCTCGGTATCGAGAGGCGTTAACTCTTTACGGACTGCCTTGGGGATATTGCAGGCATCAGCGGGATTAAATCTCAAGTAGCCAATAGCAGCAGCTTGATTAAGAGCCTTGTGAAGAATGCCATGCAAGTCTTTTATTGTTTTAGGAGAGAGAGCATGATCGCGTGTCTTACAAGGTGAGCTGAGTCCATTATAAAATGCTTGGATCGTCGGTGTGTCGAGTGCTTCTAAGCGAATGGTACCCAAGGCGGGCTTTAAATGATTGCGGATCGAGGCTTCATAAATCTCTCGTGTGCGAGGCTTGACGTTGTTTAGATAATCTTTTGCCCAAATATCGAGCCACTCGCCCACGGTCATCTTCAGCGGCTCCTTGTAAGTCCCATTGTTAAGCTCGATGGCTATGGCCTGCATCTTTTCTCGTACCTCTTTTTGAGTTTTGCCCGAAAATGAGCGCTGGATCTGCTTGCCAGTGCCAGAATCATAGCCCGTTGTGATGCGGGCTTCCCAGTAGGTGTATGCAGTACCCTTGCGTGTGACGGTCTTCTTTCTAATCGTGCCCGCGCCCTGTGCGGCGCGAGAATTTGATTTGCGGGGCATAGCGTTTCCTCCTATTGCCTAATTGATGTCACATTGTAAAATAGAAAAGGGGGAGAGAAACTTGTCCCTCCCCCTAAAAAATTTTTATGAATTCAAGAATTCGAAAATCGCCTCACGCGGGATGCGGATAACTTTGCCGCAGCGGATACATCTCAACCGCCCACATCGGATGAGCTTATACGCAGACGTGCGCCCGATTCGGAGCACCGATGCCGCCTCAACAACCGTGAGCGTAAGCGGTAAATCTTCCTCGACGGCAACGGCGCGGTAACGGCGCACGGTGCGCGCTGCAGCGATGTCATTGTCCTTCTGCCGAATCAGGCGAGCTGGCGCTACATGTACGCGGACGAGCTCAAGACCGTGTTCCACCGCGACGGCTTTACACTGACGGGCTTTGTGGGCCCTAATCCGGACAGCAAGGAAGATAAGCTTTATACGCTCAGCGATCTGCATAAGCTTTCCACCGTGTTTGACGATGGACAGCTGCACACAGGCAAGACGACGATCTGCACCGCCCAGTGGGAGCGTATCGGCAATAAGACGGAGGACAGCTCCGCCTACTATACTAAGGCGGACGATGGTACCGTGAAGATCGAGTCGGTCGATCAGGACGAGCTTAAAAAGCAGCTCGAAACTGACAGCACGGCGCAGATCGATGTGTCCGGGCTGGAAGCGGAAAAAGTGACGCTGCCCGTCAGCGCCGTGAACGACGTCCTTGATTTGGAAGCGAAAGCGCTGTCGATCAAGATGGCGGACGCGGCGATCACGCTGGACAAGACGGCGATGCAGTCGGTCGTCGAAACAGCGGACGGCAACGATATTCAGCTGTATGTCAGCACCGGCGATGCACTGAGCAGCGATCAGACCGAGATCATCGGCGATATCGAACAGGGCATGGTGCTTGATGTGAGCCTGACGGCAAACGGAACGGAAATTCACAGCTTTGACGGTGAGGTGACCGTCTCCGTTTCGTTTACGTGGACGCAACAGGGTGTGCTGCAGGCTTGGTATCTTGCCGATGACGGCAAAACAAAGGAGCCGGTCGAGGTGGCCTACCGCGACGGAAACGCCGTGCTGACGCTCAAGCACTTCTCGACCTATGCCATCGTGGTGAAGGCGAACGACCCTGACAGCGGCATCGTGAGCATGGGCGAGAACGAGGTCACAGTCCAAAAGCAGGCGGACGCGGTTTACTACGCTGCGGCGCTCTACGCCGAGGACGGCAGATTCCTGGCCTATGCCGCGAGCGAAGCTGCGGAGGATGAAGAAACCGTGACGCTCAAGTGGGCGAACGCCGACTGGTCGAAGGCGGCGAAGGTCAAGGTGTTCTTCCTTGACGCGGACCGCAAGCCCGTCGCCGAAGCGGTGACGGCGCTGATCAAGGGCAAAAGCCAGAAA
>UMGR01029183.1_pt1 | contig 25547 bp, 34 predicted proteins | sample 1965321 | NCBI WGS metagenome assembly UMGR01 (sample SAMEA4836077, study PRJEB28245) | human gut metagenome | biome: gut microbiome; material: fecal sample | place: Denmark | collected 2008 | reverse complement strand
TGGGTAGTGATACCCGTACCGGTTCGATTCCGGTCTGCGGCATGATTATGAGATGCGAGAAATGTTGATTTTTCAATGTTTCTCGCATTTTTCGTTATTAAATATTTTGATTACACTTGATTACACTTTTATTTTCCCCTGCTCATTGTTTGTCGCAATTTGAGCAGGGGATTTTTTATTATGGATTAGCCGGATTGCTGTCTGAAAGATCTGTGTCCAAAGTATTAATCATAATTGTGCTTGATTTTGGATCAACAGACTGCTGCCGAATATAATGTAACGTAGTGCGCGTTTCAGAATGTCCTAGCATGGTAGATAACTGATTGAGTGGAACGCCAGCTTCGTAAAGCATAGTTGTAATCGTAAATCTGATCTGATGACTGGAACGATAAGGAATATTCAATGGTTTGCATACTTTATTTTTAAGATGTTCGTTAAAAGAATCAGCATAAATGGGCTGTCCATCTTTCATAAAAAGAAAATCACCATCAGGATTTAATTTCAATGTTTTAGTGATAATTTCCTGTGCCTGCGGAGTAAGAGGAATACTCCGAAATCCTTGTGTTTTGTTACCTTTAATTCTTTCTTCAGTGCTGTATTGAACAGGGCTAAAGGTCAAATCATCATTCATAATTTGCTCTTTTCTAATAGATCTTGAAATATAGATTCTATTATCTTTGATATCACACTTCTTAATGCCAATTAATTCGCCGATGCGTAAGCACAAATAGAAGCACAATTCGATAGCTAGATCGTATATATCTATATCATTTTTTTTATTTAGAAAATCTAAAATTTCTTTTCGCTCTACAAGTGTATAATTGCCTTTGGGTGGTTTCTGAGGCTTGCAGCGAGTTTGAAACTGTTTGAAGTCAACTGTATGCATCGGAGAATCATTAATTACTCTTAATCGGATACCATACTTAAAAATGCCATTAAGCAGACTTTTGACATTTGTTAAACACTTGTACGTAATGGCATGATTCTTGGTGATTTCGAGGAAAAAATTTTCCAGATCAAACATATCAATTTTTGCTACTTTTTTCTGGGCTATTACATTTGATTCCAGGAATCGGTGCCAGTCATTATAATTTTCTTTAATCGTTTTGGCGGCAGTGCCTGTATTACGACGCCAGATCATCCAATTTTTATAAAGTTCTTCTAATGTAATTTCTTTTACGTCATCTTCGTTATGGTGTTGATGATAGTCTGAAATAATAGCATCCAGAACTTTTTGTTTGGTCGATTTTGCAATCTGTCTGCGTCCATGCTTGGCATTGGGGTCTGCTACGTATGTATACCACCGTCCATTAGCACCCTGTGTGATGGCATAGGGATGTTGCTCAATAATTTCTTTATTTTTTTTCATTTCAATTTCTTTCAGCACACCTTCGATATCGACTATACCATACTTGCTGGCTTCTGCCAATAGTGTTAATGCGCTTTGAGTAGTTATTGTATTTTCTGGGGAGTAAGATTGTGAATTCAATTTGGATACCTCCATTCTTATTTTGATGGAGGTAATATGATGAATTTAGAAAAAAATGAAAGAGTGTGAGCAATGTGTATAGTGAAAAATAAATAAAAGTGTCCTCATTTTAATCCAGCTACAAAAATATAAGAATTTTTCATTTTATCTTCAGATTCTGAAGATAGGAGTGATAAAATATGGAGCTGAAAAGAGACAATGTAGCATTGCTGGATAAGATATGTGTATATAATTTTCAGATAAGTAAAGTAGAAAATTATGATTATCTGTTGGAAGCAGGAATTATAATTGTCAAAGAAAAACAGAAAAATTATATTGAGATTGCAGGACCAGGACAGTATATCAGCAGTATCAGGATAAAAAAGACAAAGTATTTTGATAGCTTTCTATATGAGGTGGGAAAAGATGGACATCCATATGGCAGAATGGAGATGTCAGTTGATGACGCAGTCTATCACAACCTTAATTGCTTTACAACAATAGAATATGTAGAAAAATTGAAAGAAGCAAAAATTTATTTAAAGGATGAGTATGGCATCATTGTTAATATGGGTGAGTGCAAGTATAAAAGTATAGAAATTAATAAAACAATTGTCATTAATCACAAATTCTCTGAATATGTACGAACGATAAGATTAATGATGTATCTATTGCCAAACAGGTTACGGCTTAGAGAGGTAGAATATATGAGTGAGAGTTTGCATCCATATAAGGCATCAGATTATAAGATGTTTCCGGAGACATATGCGAAAATATCAAGGGGCAAGGAAAAACGGTTAGAAATAAAAATATATGATAAAACCAAGCAATTAGAGCGGTACAAGATAACAGTATGCCATAATTTCCTAAGATGCGAAATAACTTTAAATGGATCTAAAATACAAGAAGTGTTAGGAGATAATGGTGTATATAATGTTACAGATAGCGTGATAAATAATTATTTTAATAGTTTCATAGAGCAAAATTTTATTTTAGAATACGAGAAATATCGTGAAAAAAGGGATAGAGAGATTCGCAAGATTTTGAGACAACATTATAAGCCAGGTAGTCATACTTGGGTTAGGGATGTTTTGTTAGAGGTGTGTGATACTGAGTTGTCTAATGGAATACCATTGGTATTGGATGTTGATGAGATTATCTCTCAACTGGATTGCTTAAAATTGTTAAGTAAACAGTGCAAATATAACGCGAAAAAACAATTTCAGACAGTTTGCAGAGAAAAATGTCCCACATTAGATGATGGAGACAGTGAAAAATTATCTGAGATTGAAAATAAATTACTGACAAAATAGCTATATAACAATGGGTAGATTCTGCATAGTGTTTTTTCTAAAAAAGTGGATTGAAACATAGGAGATACAAGAGCTTTAAGAGATGATCGAGGTAAGAGATAATATTGTACCGGCATACAAAGTGTGGATAAAAAAGTGAATCGAATTCACTTTTGACAGAATTGAATATAGAGGATGTATTTTTGCTGGTCGATAGTACTCTGTATATTTATAAACAGAGCACTCGACCTTATAAATAGAAATACTTGTGTGGCTCCAGTTCTCCTGTGCCATTCTGTTGGAAAGCAATACTGCAGTTTGGGCTTTCCGCGGACATACAGGAGAACTGGGAAACTACATAGTCCATGTCAGAAATATTCTATAATTAATGCTAAGAAAATTCGTCTATGTGTCCTTTGTGGAATGGAAAATCTATAGCTAATATATTGGTTAATGTGGACAAGGTGAATATGTTACGGTGCTGTCAAGTGAAAAATCTTTAGTGTAATTACACTTTGTACAAATTTTTCCTTTATATGTTTTTACAGTACACCCTCCATTTTTATTACGAGAATGATTTTTATGCTTACCGTTTACAAAGATATGAGAACAGCCAGCATAAGTTTGAATATCTCCTGGTTCAATAATTATAATATCCCCATTATCTGTAATAAAATAGTTCTCTGTATCTTTGAAATATATTTCGTCAGAAGGAATCATACTGCTTTCGTCTTCAAACGTAATACATTCTATTTCATTCCCATTATCAAAAACAGATACCTGAGCTCCTTCGGCAGGATCAAAAAAACCGGTCCATGGAACAGAACGTAAATCTGCAGTAGGAGGATTGTACGCAAACACTGGAATACAGGAAATACTTATCATAAAGATAATAATTGATACATTTAAAGCAATTTTAGGCTTAACAAAAATACCGATCCTTTTTACTCTTCTTTTAAGAAAAATCCGGTTGTTTTTTGAAAACATTAATGTAATTCTGGATTTCACTTCTGAACGTTCCTTTGCGGCGGTCATGATTAACAGATATCCATAACATCTTTGTTCTTCTCTGGAAAGATATTTCATTACATTTTCATCACAAGCAAGTTCCTGTACCTCTATTACCTCGCGAAAGAAAAAGTATACAAAAGGGTTATAGCAATGTAGCATCAGTACCAGAAAAGCCAGCTGCCGAAAAAGAAAATCGTGTGATTTTATGTGTTGCAACTCATGTCGAATGATTAAAGGTAAGTTATTTTTATCCGATAATGAGGTTAAAACAATAGATGGATGAAAAGTACCATATGTAAATGGAGAAGATGCTAAACTATTCTCATATACTGTAACTTTGTGCTGTAACTGCATTTCCTGTGATAACATTTCTACGATTTTTATGATTTCAGGATCTGACAACACATTTTGTGAAATTTTTCGGTGAAATCTGGAAAAATTGATTGCCTTATAAAAAATTATTATACTTAAGGAACAAATCCATAATCCTATAAATATTTTCTGTAAAGATCCCACGGAATTTAAATAAAATCCAGTAGATGTCTGAACGATTTTTCCGGTTAAAGAAATTACAACATTTCCATTTAAAGGCTTTGGAGTACTAAAATACCGATGATAAATAAAATACTTCAACAGTGGAAAAGGAACTAAATAAAGAAGCAGACAATATTTTAAACATCTATATCGAAACCTGGCTGAAATATAATTATCAAAAATGGTAGATAATGCCATATAAATAATAAAAGGAAAGGTTCCGGCGGCAGACATGGCAATTAATAATAAAATCAGGCTCTTCATAATCCACACCTCATTCTTGGCAGAGTATTAATCGCAAGTATTATTGTTAATAATATTTTTCAGTTCTTCAATATCTGACTCTGACAATTTTGTGTTGTACATTAATGAAACCAGCAGATCTGAAATAGAACCATTGAAAGTATTATCTACAAAATCTGTAGCATATTTATGTGCTAATTCCTGTTCCGTAAGTTCAGGATAATAGGAACGTTTACACTTATAGCCCTTTCCTTCCGAATGAAGAATCCCTTTTTTCACAAGACGAGTTAAATAAGTGTGTAAAGTTGGTTGAGCCCAACCATAATGTAATTCCGTATTACAATATTTTTCCACTTCAGAAAAAGAAACAGGAGCATTGGTGTTCCAAAAATATTTCATTAGATTATATTCCATTTTCGATAAACCATAGTATGTATCACTCATAAGATTCCTCCAATCAATTAATATTTTATTTTCATTATATTTCTATGATATCCACCATGTTCCATCTGGGTGTTGCTGTAAGGAACCAATCGTTTCTGATAATACATTTCCCTTAAAATCTCTTACAATCATTTTTTCATAATATTTATATTCTTCGGTTGCACAATTGTTATCATCGTCCCAGCCTTCTTCTACCCAGGCAGAGAGATACACTTTTCCGTCTACTATCATACGTACACTCTCATTAGGAGTTGTGGGAAATCTAAAACTTTCTGGATAGTAGCTGACAAACTCATCATCTTCACTTGTAATGTAAATATCCTCTCCGATAATACGCAGATTATAAAGGTCTACATCCGCTATATTAAATTGTATAATCAACTCTGGAATTTTATCTGGAAGATATCTGAAGAGAGTAATTTTCCCACTATTATAATCTCCTTGTAAAAACCAAAAAGAATTCTTTAAATAAACAGGTGGGCCATATAATACATTCCTCTGTTTTTGAAATGGTTCATAAATTTTACCATTATTGTAATCATAAAAAGAAATAATTGAACCTTGATACCCACCTTTTTTTGACCATTCAATCATATCATAAAAGTCTGTTGTATCACTCATTGAATATCCGATACGAGATTGACCTGAAATTTCTTCGATATATTTTCCTGACACAACTTCAAAACGATTAAGTTTTATAACAATCACCTTCTTATAGCTAAATTTCGATTTACCCATTTATAGTATAGTATATAAATGTACATGAAATGTCAATAAATATATTACATGAATGTAGAATGATTTTATTGACATCATTGTAGAATAATGATATTCTATAACCAAACAGAAACAAGTATAAAAGTAGTACTATCAGTTTTTTTGCAGCGAAAGGAATATTTTAACAAACTGTCAAATTTAGAAAGAGGTGGTTTTATGTTGAGACAACATAAAAAAATTACAGCAGTTGTAGGGTTGACTATAAGTGCCTTGATGATTTCATCTGCATGCTATGCTCAGGATGATCCGAATGATGGATATGTTATTCAATATGACTTTGAAACTCAGGAAACTACTTATTATGGTTACGACAAAGAAAATCATGAATTTTACGAAGTAGATGATTATGTTGAACCTAATCGTACAGCCAGTGATGGAACTGCTGATATTGCTGATGCTCCAGATGAGATGGAGGGAGTAAATCCGGGAAATATTTATGTGGATAATCAGTCAATAAAAGAAGACGTTGATAATCCATATACAATTCTTCTTTTCAGTGGAAGTATGCCAACTGTATACAAATATAACAAAGAACAACCAGACGATCCATGGACTGTTGTAAGTCAGGAAAAAGTAAACTTGTTAGAAGGTAAGGTAAATAAAGTATCAAAATCCTACTTGATTTTTACAGATCAAAATAATGATGATATTAAAGTAAAAATCAAGAAGGATGAGCAGTGGCATCCAGGTGATGAAATTAAAGTGTTCGGCTTAACGAAAACGAAAGATGGAAAGGTTAAGCTTGCAAAGCAGTATGGATATTATAAGGTTGAATAATATATTAGGAAAAGAACACACATTAATAGAGTAAAATATATGAAAAAGGTCTTGGAACTTTTACAGTTTCAGGGCTTTTTTCTTTTGGGTAAATTCTTGGCATATTGTTAAGCGTGAAAAGTAGTGGACTTTTTGGATTGTAACTGCCGGATTTGAGCGACTAATGGCTTGCCATTAGTCGTATTGGGTTACTACTTTTGACAGAGAAAACATTGAATTGGGAGACCGAACTCTGAAGAGAGGATACGGTCGGGAGGAAGTAGGGAAGGAGAGAGTGACTATATGCCTAAGACTGTGAGTGTGCATAATGGCAGCGCAGCAAATCGAGAGCATAACCGGCGTAATCCCAGAACAACCGGTCAGATGCCACATATACAGCAGGATCTTGTTCATCATAATGAGACATGGATAGATATTCCTGTCCGAGAAGCCTATAAGCAGATTTTCCAGACTGCAGTCGATGATTACAATCGTCGTCAGTCAAGACCAGAGAGGAAGATTAGAGATTATTACAATCAGATTAGGAAATCAGCTAAGAAACATACCGCCTATGAGCTGATTATCCAGATTGGAGATAAGAATGACACCGGCTTGTCGGCAGACAATGAGATTGCCTGTCTCCGAGAATATTATAATAATTGGCAGCAGCGTAATCCTAATCTTTTTCTGTGTGGGGCATATCTGCATCGGGATGAGTCTACAGTCCACCTGCATATGGACTATATCCCAGTGGCACATGGATATACCAGAGGGATGTGTATCCAAAACGGACTGGTACGGGCGTTGGGCGAACAGGGATTCTTCAAAGAAGGCAGACAGACTGCTCAAATTTTATGGGAGAAGCGCGAACGACAAGAACTGGAACGTATTGCCCGGGATCATGGCATTGATATCTATCATCCGGATGGTGAGAAGAGACATCACCTGGATACGGAGATATACAAGCTTACGCAGGAAATTTCGCGTCAGCATATAGAATTAGACCAAAATGCGAATGACCTTAAGACAGGAAAACAGGCCCTTGATGATGTCCAAAATGCATTATCTGCAGATAGACAGGAATATACCATGCTCCGGCAGCAGCTTAGTAATGCCAGAAGAGCGATAGATGTTTATGAAAAGTTGAAACAGGAGTATGGGAGTCTACAGGATTCTTACAGAGAACTGCAAAATCAACATAATCAACTTATACAGGCAACTACTATAATCAAGGGTACGAGTAGAGAAGAGGTACCTCATCGTCGTTCTATTGTGAGTGGTAATTATAGTGTTCCGGAAGATGAGTACAAGTTGTTGTTGTCTGACCATCAGATTGCTGATACATACCGTAGAGAATTGGCAAAATACCAGCAGCAGATAGAGAGGCTGGCAGAGAAAAATCAGAAATTAGCAGAAAGTCGTGATATATACCAGGATGAACATTTGTATTTGAGAGAAAAATTGTTAGAGGTTAATAGATATCTTAATATGGTTGGATTGTTAGATGATTATAATGATTATCATCAGGAGCAGGAACGACAGAGGAATGCAGACATAACGGAACAGATTAGTTATGATGTTTCAGATCGGGCGGAAAATTTTGCGGAATGGGAACCGGAACGTTAGGCATTGATTTTTCCGTGTCAGAACTGGGAATGTATATAACAGGATATAATAATTATGACACATGGGAGTGCATCGAGAGAAACTCACTTAGAGTAATGCGCTCTTGTACTCACTTCGAGGTGTCAATCCTTTCGTTTTATCTCCTGGTGTATTTTTCTTCCAGACACCAGGAGAGTTTTAAGATTTTTGCATTACGCGAAAAAATATGATGGTCCCGTGGATTAGCCCCCGGAAAATAAAATATAAGCCAAAAAAGTGAATTCGAATTCACTTTTTGGTAGGCGACTGTATATTTACATAATGTAGAAAGAGACGGCTTCATTAATTTTTAAATGCAGTCTCTTTTTTGGTGTTATGAGAGTTCGGAAAATAATTCATTTTTATATTTATAAAATGTGTTTCGCGAAATTGCGAGGATATCTATAATTTCTCGGTCACACATATTTCCGTCAAAGGCTTTGGACATTTTTTTGATAAGTGGTTTCATCGCTTTGGATTTTTTTGTGGTCAATCGGCTACCTTTGACCTGACCAATCTGTTTTTGCTTGGCAGGGGGAAGAAACGGATTATCACGTTGGACAATCTTAATTCCTTCTGAAATACGTTGGTGCAGATCTGTAACTTCCTTTTCGGATTGTTGAAATGCGATGCGTATTTTTTCGAGAGTTTCTTCGTCTTGAAATACGGTGATGGCATCTAATACAGATTGGATTAGATTATCTATAGATTTTTTACCAGTATGAGCTATCTCATATTTTCGATTTTGCATGCGTTTATAATATTCGGTGTTGATATGTGGCTCTTTTATAAACATTAAATCAACGCCTTGATGAAGTAGCTGCATGTATAAGTTATATCCCTCTTCCGCAGTACGACTCATGCGGCTAACAGAATCGAATATAATAGTGTCGCCTGGGTGGATAATCTTTAACAGCTGCGAGAATTGTGGGCGCTCAATTTTGGTGCCGGTATATTTTTCAGCATAGATTTTTTCGATTTTTTTATCTTTGCAATATTCTTCGATATTTTTTATCTGCCGGTCCAATCTCTGGGTGGGAGTGGATACTCTGGCATAGCCGTATATTTTTCCCATGCTGTACCTCTTCAATTTGTATCAAATCTGACTATAGTTATATTTAATACTAATATTACACCATTCTCCGCGGAAAATCAATCAGCTTTTGATACTATTTGACATGATGTTAGTTTTAATACCAATAAAATAGATAAATCAATATATGGAGATATGAATAGATTTTTCATTTTAGATTTTAATTTCGCAGATTATAGATAACTAAAAAACGAAAGGGGAGATAAAAAATGCATAACATTAAGAAACAGATACAAGACGGGCATATCCATGACAGAAAGACATAATAACTGCCTGGAGAAATAAAAAACAAGAAAAATTTTCAACGGGTAAATAAAATGGAAGAGATGAGGTAATGGATATGTTATATGAAGATTTTAGAGGCACAATTACTCAGGTTTTGATTGCTGAGAAAAAACTTAATATTAGAGATGAAAATATTGTAGTCCATTATAAGGGAGAAGTTGCTGACGATGAGAGAGGACGTCTGTGGATCAAGGACGCTAACCAAAAATATTATCAGAAAGAGTCTGACACTCTGTTGGGAGATTTTCTGGTTATAGAACTTGAGCATCTGGGGGAAACGTCAATGGTAATCAGATATGATCTGCAATCATTGTATGGTGCTTATTGTAGTAGTGGATGGGATGCTGTCTTTGAAAATGTGGAAGACAAACTGAATATGTGCAAATCTGGACAGGAAAAAATAAAACATATTGCAAATTATGAAAAAATGTGTGACTGGCTGGTAGTTCGTCCTGTTAATTATGTCGAACGGAAATCAGCATTACAAAAAGCAATCTATAAGAGAGTGGGGGATATGGCTCTTGTAATCTACATCTTGCTATATGCAGATCAGAATAATTATAATACGTGTCTCTGTCAAAAAGAGATAGTAGAGAACTGGGATGTATCGGAAGAGGAACTGTGGGAAGTTGCAATGCGAAATACGATGATGGATGCATTGCCGCGGATATATTACAGACCAGATGATACTGTAAATCCACCATACACTAAAGGAGCATTTATGGCAGCAGGAACCGAAGAAGATTTCAGAATAGGTAAAGATGATAATCCGATGGTTACAACGGTTCGTGGGATAAATGGAGCAATTGCGATGTTTTATCCGGGCGTACAAGAAGAGTTGGCGGAACTTACCGGCGGAGATTATTATGTGGCATTTCCAAGCGTTGATGGTGCAATGATACATTCGGTAGACGGTATTCAACCAAGGGATTTGTTATGGCGATTAAAGTGTACCAGAAGTATGATGACAGAGGGGCTCTTGAGCAAATATGTATATAAATATAATTCTGAAAAAAAGCAGTTAGAGCAAATGTATCTGTAGAAAATGTATTGTAGATTGAAAGAAAGCTGTATCTTTGATGATGCAGCTTTTTAAAAAGAAAGTTGAGAAATGTGGAAATGATTAAAATCAGATTAATGGGGGAAAGAGAAGAGATAAAGATCATAATTGAAAACATTAGTCATATTAATGATGTTAGAATTTTGTCCCTGTCAGATTTCTATGCCAATAGAGGAGGGGCAAGTGATTATGGAAGAATCTATATGGAAGTGGAGAAAAAAGATGCTGTGTAATGTTATATGGAAAGGAAGGGTATAGGAATGAAAGGCAAAATGTTAAAAGAAGTACAATTTGTGGATGACGAACATGAAAAATTTTTCTTGGATAATATTGTAAGATGCAGATATGAGGAGGTGTATCATCATGCCCTAATATATTGTCTGGGAATTAGCGAGACTACGCGAAGGAATATAGACAGTATTTATGATTTTGCAACAGGATGCATTAAAACAGAATGTCTTTGTGAAGACTGGCAGACGAGCGGGAGTATTAGAATTGTAAGATTAGCATTTTGTCTATATTGTGATGGAACACCGAGTGTAAATGATATGGAGGATGTGGATTCTAAGTTGGCAGAATGTAGAGAATACACAGTAGGACAGATTTTCTGCTGCGAATATGCTAAATATTTTTTGGAAGCGATTAAATTAAGATATCCGGAATATTGCTTATGATTATTTGGTCGCGGATAAAATGTGAGTATTGTCACAAAGAGGTATAAAAGAGTTGCTTTTTTCGCTGAATTGAATATACTTATAAGCAGGAATAGAAATGTTCTCGATGTAAGAGCATCGTTAAAAGTTGGGTTGCAGATGGAGCAGGGTAACTTTCCATTTCATTAGATGTTTTATCTGGACATCGAGCCTGGCAGCTTGGATAAAGCTGTAGTCCACGTGGGGGACTTAATGATTTCCACGTCGTTATGGGTATCTTAACTGGATGCCGAGGCTGACAACCAGCAGAAAACTCTTTATAAATGGATTTTCAGAGGAGTGTGGGTAGAAACCATGCTCCTTTTTATTAATTATGAAAGATGAAAGAGTAAAAAATATTAGAAATATTATTTAGTTCAAGATTAGCTTAATATAGTCTAAATAAATAGAGAGATAATATGATATATACGCACCGCATAGTTTTCTTTATACAAATTTTATAGAATATTTTTTGTGAGAATGCTATACTGTAAGTAGTAATAGGAAAGAAATATAATATGTAATGAAAGGGGTAATATATAATGGAAGTTGTTCGTAAAATTGTAGATGCAAAAAAATTGATGTCTGTGATTCCATTGCCAGAGACTATGCGTAACAGGCGAGTGGAAGTCATTGTATTACCTGCTGAGGAACAGAAAGTTTCTGAGAATTTAAAGAAGAGTGGCAATATAGAATCTTTAGTGGATTCATTAGTAGGAGTTATTCGGGACACGGGTATGACACTGGAGGATTATCGCGCTGAAAGGCTGGGAAAGTATGAGAATCTTGATTGATACAAATGTAATATTGGATGTGTTGTTGAAACGATCTCCATTTTACGAAACAGCGATAGAAGTTTTAAAGTTATCGGCAAGAGATGATATTCAGGAATTTGTTTCAGCTTCAGCAATTACAGATATTTACTACATTGCATATAAGAATTTAAGAGATAAGGCAGCAGTAAGAGAGCTTCTGAAAAAACTGCTTTTGATTGTGTCCGTAGCAGGTGTTTCAGAGGAAGAAATCCAAAAAGCACTGGAATTGGAATGGAACGATTTTGAGGATTCTGTACAGTATTCAGTAGCAGCACTAAATGAGATGGATGGAATAATTACTCGAAATGTAAAGGATTATTCATCAGCAGAAATGCAGGTATGGGAACCGGCTCAGTTTCTTGAAAAAACAAAGTGCTGATTTGCTTACACTTTTGATTACACTCAAAAGAAGGTGTGCTGAACCCTCCTGTTTTTCTAGGTTTGCAGACCTGAATTCCGGTTCGATTCCGGTCTGCGGCATGATTTTAAGTGAGAGAAATGTTGATTTTACAGCGTTTCTCTTATTTTTTTGCTTATAGGTTTTGAACACACTTGAATACAATTTTTACAGTTGTATACCTCATCTGCGTTTCTTTCTTCTTGTAATTCAGAGAACAATTATTAAGCCGGAGAACTGATGCCTGATAGAACAGAGATAAGAATAAGCCGGATAAATGCTGAATGTTACAGCATTTATCCGGCCTTTGTCTTGTAAATTTCGCCACATTTAAATATAAAGCACTATACCTGTATTCTGTCTGCAACTTCATTTCCAAGAACAATCTTTCGGTTTGCAGAAGAAATTATAAGAGAATCGTGGAATTTGCGGAGAACACGAATTGTGCTGCCTTCATGAATATCCATATCGTGCATGGATTTCATAACTTCCGGCAGTCCGAACATCCATTTAATGGTGTAAGTGTATCCCTGAGTAGAATCTGATAATGAATGCATAAAAAAACCTCCCTGTATAAAGTAATATGGTAAATAATGTCAGATAATTTATTGCTGTTATTGAAGTAATTGTATATCTATGAGTATTAGTTCGTCAATTATAACATTATTTCATACAATACTTAAATAATCATTCATTTATTCAGATATTTTCAGGGACTTTTTTCCGCATATACATATAATTTATTCGATAAATTTCAGATTATCAAGAGCATAGCGGAGTGCCATGCACATTAATTCATTTCTTGAGCGTCCGCTTTTGGCAGACAAGTCATCATATTGTTCTTGCAGTTCACGTTCAAGGCGAATGGTCATGGTGATTGATCTGTCTTCTTTTTTATCTGTACATTTTGGCCGGACAATAAAGTCGTTTGGCATGATTATCCCTCCTGTATAAACATTTATTAGTGAATGGTTATCATAATTGATATTGCTTATTCTATAGCAATCCTCTGAAATAATGCATCTTAATCCAGCCCATCAGAGTGTGAAATCCTGCGTCAGATATCTTTGCCGTGCGTCAGCACGCCTGCAGAGATCTTCCTTGTCTTTCGCACTCTGCTGAACTGTCTTAAATGCATTATTTACGAGGATTGCTATAATTTTGATCTCCGTAATCACTGTTATGATATAAAGTATAGTTACACAGGATTGACATTGATATAACACAAATTTATAATACATATTAGTATTACTTTTCTCCGCTTTGAAATAGAAAGGTTATTCTGTGAGACTGTTGTAAGAATTAATTTGATGCGATAGTATGAGTGAGTTATGAATATGTGGGGAATACTTGTAACATTAGAGTGTGTCTGAAAAATCATTCCCGCAATCTGCACGCCCCACTTTGCGGGATATTTCACCCGAATTCAGTTGCCGTAGCCTGTTACGGCGCCCTCATCCGGGCAAAATATCCCACAAATTGTGACGCACATCTTGCAGAAAGCCTTTTTCAGACACGCTCTAGAATGCAGTAAATAAATATTTTCAGAGAGACTGGGTAAATATATGGAAAATGTGATTCGGAAACTGTATGGTATGTATATGGATAATGACAATAGAGAAAAAAATGAAATGTCAGTAATGCATGATGATTTATGTAAAGAGAAAAAAGAGAAGGCATACCAGTGCTATCAGAAATTGAGAGTTCAACTGACAGATGAGCTTGCTGAAGAACTGGATGAACTGATGAATAAACATATGGAAATATATCCACAGGAGCTGGAAGAAAGTTTTGCCATGGGATTTAAAACAGGGGCAAGGCTGATGTGCGAGATTTTCAGTGAAGAAACAGAATGATTGTAAAGCAGATATGGCAATTCTCCAGATAAAGTATGATTTTAGAGGATTGCCATAGGTTTGATAAGTGGGTCTGACATATAATTTTTGATAACATGATCAGGATAATTTATGGTTGTTGAACGTTATCAGAAATTGTGAGGTTGTCAGACGTAATTTCATTCAGGAGATATTCTATAGTATGCATATGTTCGTTCATAACTTTTTCTGCAAGAGGTGCATCATTATTGGTTATTGCCTGAACAAGCCGGGTGTGCTGGGAATCAATCTCCGGTGCATCGTTATTTTTCTGCATAAGATAGGAACGTATTCCAACGATCATATTTTCGGTAATCTGTGCAGAGGCATTTAAGACACTCAGTATTAATGGATTGGCAGAAATCTGAGCAATTTTCAGATGCAGATCACGATCCAGATCACCGCGGATTTTTTCATCCTGAGTGCTGTCCAGTCTGGCAATGATAAGCTGGAGTTCAGCAGCATCCAGCGGTGTACAGTTTTGGGCGGCGAGAAAAGCAGCTTTGCTTTCCAGTGCGCCTCGAAGCTGCAATGCATCCTGAATTTTGCTGTTGTACATTTGAAATATGATAGACAGAGGTTCAGTAAGACAGCTGTGAAGATCAGTTGCAATATAATTGGCACCGCCATGTACGCTGACAGTAATCCCGAGCAGGGAAAGAGCCTTCAGGACTTCTCGTAATGCTGGTCTGGAGATTCCGAATTCTTCTGCCAGAATACGTTCAGCAGGAAGTGCGTCGCCGGGTTGTAATTCTCCGTTTTGGATATTTTCGATAATTTGTTTCAGAACATCGTTGAATGTACTGGTTTTATCTATTTTTCTAAACATTTATTTTCCTCTTTCCTGGTACATCGTTTCGTAAATAACTATACCAATCGGATTCGCAGACAAGTGAGTAGTATAGTTATTTCGAAAACGATGTATTAACCTTTGTTGTGTTATACAGCTCTATATCAGATAACTGTTCCGCAGAGATTTCTTTGATTATTAAATAGTTACATACATCTAATATTATAACGGATTGAAAGGGAGATGCAACTGATTCCTGCAAAATTTCTAAAAGTGTAAAATTTTTGTGTTGCTGAGAACGGAGTGAACAGTAACAAATTTTTGCAGTTTTTTTATAAATTTTATAATTTTACTGGGTATGGTTCATCTGATTTCGTCTAATGTTATTATGTAACTTTTCAAAAGTCTCTAAAGCCTTGATTTCACTGGAAAAGTTTACAAAAAAGAGTTTATTGCAGTTCATAGTGTTTTATCGTTTGCTCATAAAGTAAAAAGTATTTTATGGGGTAAAGATTGGGGTAAAAAGTGGGGTACGAGAACCTGAGAAGAAGAGTCATATAAAATACCTGTTTATGTTCTGATCAGAACGGAAGAGTATTATTAAAATCTGATTTGACAAATATTTTGACAGTTTGTATAATATACTTAACAAGACAACTGGAACGATAGCTGAAACCTATCCGTTTCCGGTGCAATAAGACTAAAGAAATAGCATCCTACTTTACCAGAGCGGGGATGCTATTTCTTATTTTTCAGATTCAGAATAGCTACAATCAGAAGCCCTGCATTCAGGATAATCATAAATTCTTCATATGTACTCATAAGCCCCACTCCTTTCTGCAAGACTCAGAAACGGAGTGGTACCGCATCCTCCCAGTTGCCTGGGTAAGTATATTATATTGTCAATGCGTGGCAGCAGGTCCTGCTGCCGTTTCTGTTTTCAAAAGTGACCGATTCGGTCATTATTCCTCTTCTTCGGTATCGCTGTATTTTTCGATAATTTCTTCAATGATATTTTGAGCGGCTGAATCTACGACTTCACATATTACGTCATAATAGGCTTCTGGGTCCTTATGTGGTATGGAATATTTATAGCCATCACAATATATATCAAAAGAATTATCGTCATGAAGTACTATTTTATAGCCTAAGCATTGTAAATATTGCAAACGTCTTTTTTCTTTTCGGGAATATTCTTTCTCGCATTCTTCTTTCCAGTTTGTGTCTAGGAGAACAGAAACAGGAATATTTAATGCTTTAGCGATTTCTAGCAATTGTGGAAGTCGAGGAGAACGTTTACCGAGTTCATATTGTTGTATTGTTCCAGTAGCGTATCCACATTTTTGAGCAAGCTGTTTTTGTGTGAGATCAGCTGATTTTCTATATTGTTTAATTTTTTTCCCTATATTTTCCATATACGCCACATCCTTTTTATTTAGATTGTAACATTAAAAAAAATTAAATGCAATCAAAATGTATGCAAATTTTGCGTTGACACACTCATAACGAATGTGATAACATTGAATACACACTCGAAATGAGTATATAAAATAAAAAAGTATTCAAAATGAATGCGGAAAGTAAGAGGGAATACAATGAAGCTTAACAAAAACAAATTTGATATTGCACGTGCAAGAGCTTGTAAGGGAACTAAGGATCTTGAAGTAGAGGGGATTTCTCGTGGTACATTATGCAGTCTAATGGCTGGCAGAAATGCAAGACCAGAAACAATCGGACGTATTGCGAAAGCTCTGGGTGTAGATGTCACAGCAATTATTGATGACATTGATAAGTAAAGGAGAACGCTATGAAAGAAGCAAGAGCAAGGATTGTATCGACAAATAATTTGGCAGTTAGCACAGAGGGCTTGCAGTGTTTACTCAGTGCCGGTCGTGCAACAGCAGTGGAAATTGGTACGGCAGCAGGTGCCAAGATTACAGTAGGGCGTAGAGTCCTGTGGAATGTGTTGAAGATCCAGAAGTATCTAGACGAGATTTCAGAGTAAGAAAGGAAACATGATTATGAATAAATACAAGGCAATTATGCAGGCAGAAAGAGTACACGCTATTTTGCAGTCTGTCAGTAGAGGAGATACGGCATCAAGTGAGGAAAATGAATTATTTATCTCAGAGGAAACACTGAAAGAACTTGTTTCTGCAAGTGAATATGTAAAGCAGAGCTTGCTGACATTGATCGAAGATGACGACAAGACATATGAATAACAATCTGGATCACAACAGAGCTGTAAAACAACATGGATAATATTATTCATGTGGAAAGGAATAACGACAAATGAATGAAGAAAGGGGCTTATGGGATCGTGTACCAGGAAATAATGAGAAGTCCTGATTTACCAGGAAATTCAAAGTTGATTTACGCGTACTTGGCTGCTTTTGCTGGTAATGGCGATGAATGTTATCCAAGCGTGGAAACGATCCGCAAAGAGCTGGGTATGACAAAAACAACCCTGTATAAATACATGAATATACTTGTTGAATGTGGGGTGATTGAGAAAAAGCAGACTTATGTTGGAAACCTTAAAAGCAAAGTGATTTATAGAATAACTCATGAAGTGACTTCAAATGTTCGTGTTCCTAAAATTTCGGAAACCGGAAAAGATATTTCTCTGGTTTCCGAAAAAATAGGAATTCGGAGGTGTAAGAATCCCAGTGAGTCGGAAAGGAACATTAACAATACAAACATTAACAATATAAATAATAACAATAATAAATATATATGTGTGCAACCAGAGGCTGCCACCCCACCAGAAGCAACTCCAAAGAAAAAGACTTCAAGGTTTCTTCCTCCTACGGAAGAAGAAGTAAAACAGTATTGTCTGGAAAATGGTTATACACTGGATGCTCAACGTTTTGTAGATTTCTATGAGTGCAAGGGCTGGATGGTTGGAAAAAATAAAATGAAGAACTGGAAGGCAGCAGTTAGAACATGGGCGAGAAAGGATCAGGGAGGTGTAAGGGATGAGCCAGAACCAACAAATTCCATCCGGCTCTGGTGAGTGTCCTGTGTGCCACGGTACCGGATGGGAAATCTACAGAGAAGCTGTAGAAGGCTATAAGGAACCTTTAGAGTTTACAAGAAGATGCTCAAAGTGCAAAGGAAAAAGACGGATAAATGATCAGACAGGTGTACCACCGGAGTATTACAGTGTAGACCTCTCAAAGTTTGATTTTGGAGCATACAAAAGCAGAATGGATAATTTCCGGAAGATTGTTATGAATTTTGTTAATGAGTTTAGCAGATGGGAGAAACAGGGGAAAGGCTTGTATCTCTGGAGCAGGACACCGGGAAGTGGAAAAACCTTCCTTGCCTGCTGCCTGGCAAGATCATTGATGATCAAATACGACTTACAGATGCGTTTTATCACGGCACCGGATTATATCGACATGGTAGGCGAGAAGATTAAGAGGGCAAGAGGTGAAGAAGATCAAACCAAGGTATTTCATGAATGTGATGTGCTGGTGCTGGATGATATCGGCGCACAGTCCGGCGGCGAGTGGCAGAGACAGGAGATTTTCCGGCTGGTGAATGATCGAATGGAAACAGGGAAGATAACTATTTATACTTCAAACATGAGCACAGACAGCCTGAATGTGGATCCAAGGACCAGAGACAGGATTGTAAAAGCCAGTGTGGAGCTACAGATGCCGGAAGAAAGTTTACGAAGAAAGAAAGCAGAAATGGAACAGCAGCAGTTTTTACGGGAAGTTCTGTAGCCAGAATAAGAGACAGAGAAATAAGCCCACCACACAAGGCAGCAGGCTTACAGGGGTAATAGCATTGTAAAGGCAGGTGTTGTCTTGTGTCAACAGGGAAAGAAAACAATGAGCAACTGGTGCAGAAGATTAAAGCCGGTGAAGATGTGACAGGGAACATGGCGAAGCTCTGGCAGCAGAACAGGAATTTTGTTTACCTGATAGCCAGGAAGTACGCAAAGACAGAGACAGATATAGATGATCTGATGCAGGAGGGCTATCTGGGAATGTACAGGGCAATAGGACCTTATGATTTATCTGCAGGTGTTGCCTTTCTCTCTTACGCTTCCTTCTGGATCCGACAGGGAATGCAGAGATATAGCCAGGACAATAAACACTTACATATCCCGTATAATCTTCAGGAAAAGGTTTTACGGTACCAGAGATTCTTAAATACCTACCGGATGCGATTCGGAAAGAATCCAACAGATGAACAGATCTGTTGCCGGCTGAGAATCAACTATGAGACTCTGGATAGATTAAAGACTGCTGCCGAAGCCTGCAAAGCTGGAAGCATGGACAAAGAAATAGAGGGGACTGAAGGGGTAACATTCGGGGACACTATCGCAGATCCGGAAAACCATTATGAGAATGTTCTGGATAATCTGGAAAGGGAAGAACTTAAAAGTATTCTCTGGACGCTGGTGGATGATCTGCCGGGAAAAGTTCCGGAAGTTCTCCGGATGCGGTACAAGCAGGAGCTTACACTGAAAGAAACAGGGGAAGCAATGGGGATTAACATGGAAGCGGTAAGGCAGTGGCAGCAGAAAGGGTTAAGAGAGTTGCGTAGGCCTTCCAGATCGAACCTGTTAAGGGAGTTTTACAAGGACGGTGAAATATACAGTCGTGGAGTCGTAGGCGGTGGGGTTGGTACTTTCAACAGGAACTGGACCAGCTCTACAGAAAGGACAGCACTGGATATGATTGAGCGTAGATTTTAAGAAAGGTGTATCAGGTACCGGAATATATAAAGGGCGAAGCCCGGCAGCAGGACTAAAACAAAGGAGTGAGAAAGCATGAAGGCAAAGGAATTAAATGGATATTACTATTGCTTTTCTTTTGATGAATGGAGTCATGATCTTTACAGTATTACCGAAATGTCACGAAAGGAAGCAATACTCACAGCAATTGATAATGGAGTACGTTTATATTTGGTTAAGTATCGAAAGGGTAAACAGCAGGGGAGCAAGAAAAGAATTGCTACTAAGAACATGGCTTAAAGAAATTGCGCCGGCGCAATTACGAGATAGCTCTTATATCTGCACCACCAGTAATAAGAGCTTAGCGTCAACCGATAACATTGAATGAAGTGTGATTTGAACAGAGGTACAAGTTGTACCCTGTTTAGGAATTTAGGGTTTATTCCAGCATCAAATGCAGCAGCAGGAATCCCCCCTGATCTGCAGAAGCGAAAAAGAAAGAAGCTCCACGACCACATATGCCCATAGATGCACAAAATATTCCCAGATCAGACTTTTGATTTTAACCGGGGGATAGAAAAAAAGTTCTGATCAGAGATCCCACGACCACATATGCCGTATTTCCTTCACAAAATTCCCAAAACAATAGAAAAGTTGGCAAGCAAGGAAACAGGCTGCTGCCGGGCGGCTGTCAAAATAAACATGAATAGAGATATTTCATAATTCTGGAAGCGTTCCGAAAACCACGAATAGATACAAAAACGAAACGAATAGGCTTTACAGGTGCCGAAGTCTCTGGCTTTTAAGGTTCTGAAAATACCGAACGTTCGCTATTTTTATCCGAACGTTCGCTATCCGGAAAGGGCCTGAAGCTATTGCAACGTTGCAATGAAAATACGCAACGTTGCGTATGGGAAATGCTTACATTTGCTAACATTTTTATTAAGGGTTTAAGCAGGATATGACCAAGGTTTACAGGAGAAAAGAGGCTAGGAAATGCTAGGTTTTTTATCGAACGTTGATGCTGAGAAATGATAAGGTATTTTCAAATCGTGATGTTGAGAAATGTCAAGGATTTGCGGAGCGTTTTGAAATGGGAATGTTAAGAAATGTTAGGATATTTTCTTGAAAATAGACGTTGTGGACTGCTGCCGGATATCCAGTATTTATGTCGGAGATTTTATGAGGCACCCTAAAAAGAGAGGTATTCCGACATTTCCGACACCCTAAAAAGATACATGCTCACATTTCTAACACCCTAAAAAGGGAGTAACGAAACGTGACACCCTTTGAAGCAAAAAAAGACCGCCACTGTTAAAGACAATGACGTTATAAGATGCGAAGCGGCAGCAGTAAGAGACTACTTCTTGTCTGTGGGGGGCAAAATATATAAAATGTAATAATATCATAATACATATAAAAACGCCCCACAGTCGAAAAGGCTTACTGTCTGGGAGAATCTGCTGGATCAGATGCAGCAGTGCTATCACGCTCCATTCTCTGATCTACTGCTTTTTTGATATATCCGTTTACACTTTCCCCTGCTGCCGTGGCTGCCGCTTTGATTACATCACGATGACCTTTTTCAACACGGATTTTGATTTCGTCATAGTTATTTTTCATATATTTAGCAACTGCCTTTTGCTGAGCCTTGCTGACCTTGGTTTCTTCAGACATAATAGCCTCCTTTCATGATAGTGATATGTAATTTTATTATACTTATATATAATATCGGGTACAATATACATATTGCACAATATTCTTGGAATATATCGGGTACAATATTGTATAATCAGCACATTGATATATCGGGTACAATAGATTATAATGTGAGCATACAAAGAAAGGAGGCAAGGAAAACATGAAGCAGATAACCAATATCAGAAAAGCGGTTTGTACAATGGCAAATGAACTGAAGAAAGAAGGCTATACCTTATCCCAGGCATTCCGAAAAGCATGGAGACGCATAAAGTTATCTATGAAGATCAGAGCAGTGGGAACCACAGCAGGGAACATTCAGGAAAGGCTGGCATTTATAAAGCAGTTCCCAGTGGATACCATGCAGGCAGAGCTTGTAAGAGAACCGGAAAACCCATTCGATAAGAACGCCATCAAGATTGTGGTCCATTTACGTTCTATTAATCGCAAAACTGTTATTGGTTATGTTCCGAGAGGACTTGCGGCCGGTCTGGCAGCAGTCATTGACGCAGGGGTAAACGTCAAGGCGGAATTACTGCAAATACTGGGCGGCTATAGTTACAAGGAGAGCTATGGTTGCTTATTGGACATCACTATATAGATGTCCGAAATCTCCGAAGTGATACAGTATCTTTGGCAAATAACCGAGGGTTGGCACCTGCTGCCACCTTCGGGTAAAAAAGAAAGTCTGCACCGTTATTTACAAGTGTGGAACTTTTCACGGTTGGCACCTGCTGCCGCCTTCGGACAAACAGAAAGGAAAAATAAAAATATGGGATATTCACAAGGACTTTATGAAAGAGAAGTAATTATCAGATTTAGTGACGCTGATAGCGAAGCAAATTTATATACGGCAAGTCCTGTCTGGATCAGAAAGTTTGATAAACTGGTTGCGGAACATCCGGAAAATTTCAGAGAGGTAAAGAAAGAAACTTACCAGGGAAAAGTGATTGCAAAAGATTATACTTTCCCAAAGCGATTTTTAAGTGTTAGGACAAAAGATATTAAACGAAATTTGACAGATGAACAAAGAAAAGAGATAAGTGACCAAATGAAAACTATGCGCGCCAAGCGTAAAACCGATTCTATGCCGTAAAACATAGTAAGCTAACCATAAATTCACACCTCAACTACTTTCAGTGGACAATTTATAGGGTAAACATAGTTAGGGGTAAATTTCAAAGAAAGGAAATAGGCAATGTCTGTATTGGATGTAATTACAATTTTCCTCTGTGGGGTTATGAGTACACTGTACTATGAGTACACCCATGGAAAGAAGTTATGAAGATGAAAACAACAGAAATATTACATGGTTTCTGGGCGGGAACACATACAGCAAGCCCAGAAGTGAGAAGAAGCTGGCAGCAGATCAGCAAGACAATCGAGGCATCTGTACCGGAAGAACAGAGAAAGGTTCTTCTGCAAATGATGGCATAACATTGTTACATAGTTGAACATAGTGGATTTACAGCAGGTTTTAAGACAGCTACAGAGCTATGGAGAGAATTAGAGTGATAAATAAAAAAGCTCTTATCAGTGCACCACCACCGATAAGAGCAGGTAACCCGTCAACCACTAATTAACTGGATTCTTTGTCATTATACAGGAACCCAAAGTAAAAAATCAAGAGAGAAAGAAGATTGTAACCCATGGAAAATTTAAAGAGCATTAAAAACATTTTGATCGATGTAGATAATAATTTGTGTGGAGCTGAAACTGCAATTGAGAAAGGAAAATTTCAGAGTACGCAGTTATATGATGATTTTTCAACAACAAAAACAGAATTTCAAAAAGTATATGACTGGGATAAATGCCGTATTATGTCAGAAATCCTGTTTGATTATGTGGTTGAAACAGAAAAGAGATTAAAAGCAGTCAGGGAAGCTTGGGAGATATTGTGGAATCAAGAAGTTAAAAAGGATTCAGAAATGATTCCTGCAAGATCAGGAGGGCGCAACAGTGAATGAACAAATTAACCGTCTGGCAGTAGAGCTTATCCTGGAGCTTTCCAAGAGCACACCGGAAGAGTATTTACAATTCAAATTAATGATGCTTGCATATCCAAGACAGGAGAGATTAAGAAAATTTCTTCAGGTCGCCTTTACACTGGCAGAGGAAAGACGGCCGTTATTGATCGAGATGAAGTAGAAAATAAGTCTTATAGGCTTCTGGGAATGCTGTTGGCGCAGTCTGAACCGGAACGTATAAGCAGAAGATACATATAACCTGAGGGCGTGGAGTAACACCCCGGTGCGCTGGTAACACACCGGACAGAAACAAGAAATTGCGCCGGCGCAACTATAGACCTGTAACATGGCAGCAGTTGAGCCGGTTCTTTTTATATATGGGGATGATCCTGTGAATGATAAAGAATTTAAACAGATGCTTGCTGATCTGGTAGCCAGAGAGGAGAAATATCTGCAGGTGAACAGTGAAGAGTTCAACCGGAGACACAGAGAGCTGATGGATCTGATCGAGAGGGCAAGTAGGAAGGAGTGAGGTATAAATGGCAAGAATCCCGTCAGGAATGAGGAAGAAAGCAAACGGATTATTTGAAAAGCGTTTTACTGTGGATGGTAAACGTTACAGTGCTTATGGACACAATGTAAAGGAATGCACAGAAAATGAAACCCTGATGCGTGAAGAGATAAAAGCAGGGCTGTACACTTCCAACAGAAATATCACGTTGGACTCTTATTTTGATGAGTGGGAAAAATCCAGAACAGGAGTGATTAAGGACAGCAGTATCAAGATGAACCGGTCAAGGTATAACAATCATATCAAGTCAGTGCTGGGAGAAACCAAGCTTCAGAAGATTGAGAAGCGTGAGATTGTAAAACTTCAGCAAAATTTGGCACAAAAACTGAGTGCATCAACAACTAACAGCGTTATAGTATTATTAAAAACGGTATTAAATGCAGCAGTTGATGATGAAATTATTATCAAGAATCCTGCTGCCAGTGTGAAGCCACTGAGAATGGACGACAGACCGAAAGCAAGTGAAACTATTCACCGGGCATTAACCAGAGAGGAACAGCAGGCATTTATCCAGGAAGCTAAACAGGAGTGGCTTTATGAGTTCTTTTGCTTTTCCTTATGTACCGGAATGAGACTTAATGAGATTGTGGCTCTGAAATGGCAGGATATAGATTATATCAATAATGTGATCCATGTGACTAAAACAGTGAGCTGGAAACAAGGCGGAGGGATTACAGAGACTTCTCCGAAATCAGAGACAAGTAAACGTGATATTCCTATGAATGATACAATTAAAAAGGTTCTGCAGATGCAGAGAAAGAAAATGGCTATGATTTACGGTGAGATTGTTGCGAGGAAAATGGACAGCAATATATTTATCGGGAGCAACGGATCCAGAGCGGTGGCATCTTCTACAGTGGCGTTTTCTATAAACAATGTTTTAAAGAGACTCCGGCAGCAGGGTATAGAGATTGAGAGATTTACCCACCATGCTTTTAGAGATACATTTGCGACACGATATATAGAAGAGGGTGGAAATATGCAGACGCTCCAGAAGATTCTGGGACATAGTAGTCTGGCTATGACGGCGGATCTGTACGCTCATGTTCTTCCGAGCACAAAGCAGCAGGAAATGAAACAAGTAGAAAATGGTTTTATAGGGGTGGCAGTTTTATAACTGCTGCCTCTTTTTATGAATAAAATCAGCGTATTGGGGTAATAATTGGGGTAAAACTAAAATCTGCATTCAGGGAATCCCGTAAAATCAACATTCTTTGCAGTTTTTTAATAAATTTTATAATTATATTAGAAATTAGACAAATTTCTCTCACATTTATAGGTTATGATATTTACATCTTAAGGAAATGACGTACCTTAAGAGAAAATCTTTCCTTTCCCTAAAAAGTGTAAAATGAACGTGAATCACCGCTTAGCCGACAAGATCGACGGAGAAGCGGTGATTTTATTGTTAGGGCAAAGCCCTGTTTGCCATTGTGGAGTTTT
>UMGR01033813.1_pt1 | contig 25931 bp, 19 predicted proteins | sample 1965321 | NCBI WGS metagenome assembly UMGR01 (sample SAMEA4836077, study PRJEB28245) | human gut metagenome | biome: gut microbiome; material: fecal sample | place: Denmark | collected 2008 | reverse complement strand
TGCCGGTTCACAGAGAAACGGCGCAAGAGCACGAGCCGCTTCTTCCATCCAGACGGGCGTTTGCGGACAATCTTCTGCGGGGACGAGTATTTGGCTGCGCGCAGCGTAGTAGCCAAAACGGCCGATGCCGTCGATGACGCTCGGATAAAGCACCGCTTTGTTGCGAAAATGCTGAGCAAACGCTTTGGGCTGCCCTGACGGCGGCTCAATCAATCCTTCGCGCCAGAGTCCGGCCTGGCGGAGCGGCTCTTCAATGAGCAGTTTGGTTTTGAGGGCAAGCTCTGCGGAATACTTCAGGCTCCCCAAAGGACAGCCGCCGCAGACGGACTGGCCGTTAATCGACGCAGCATGCGGGCAACGGGAAGGATCCGCGTCGGGCGAAGGAGCGCTTTCTCGCCATTCCACGGCGAGACCCCAATGGCCGCCGGGTTTGGGCGGGTTCCAGAAAAGATCGCCTCGAGCACCGGGAAGTGCGCCGGGCACGAGAATTTCCGGGACATCCCTGCTGTTGGAGCTGTCGCTCAAACGCGCGATGCCGGCTCCTGAAGCGTGGATGCCGGTAATGAGCACATCGGTGAGTACTTCAGGACGCTCTGCGGCCGCCCCCAGCGCATGACGGCGGCCCATCAGCGGGCGGCCCAAAGGCGCAGCATGTACATGACGACTTCTGCCGCAATGACGATGCCGACGAGTACCCCAGAGCGTCTGAAGAGCGCTCGGGAGGCTTCAAGCTGAAATTTGCCGCGCGCTTCAAAGTGAAGACGCTCAGACATGCGCTTCACCGTGCGCCAGACCAGTCCAAGCGCAGCAAAGCCGAAGAGCGCTGCGAGGAGCACCACCGTACAGAGGTTATAGAGTGCGCCGGCCCAGTATGGGTCTGCTCCCTGCAGCCAGGCGCCGACGACGGCTACTGCAGCCATCAAAGCCAAAGCGCCCAGCCACAAAGATTTGTGCGCAGTCCATTCGCGCAGGAGCAGTTCCCTCACGGCGTCACTCGCATCGGGCACCGTTTGTTTGGGTTCAGGCGCAGCGTCCGCAGCCGGCGGCTCAGCCGCTGCGGACGTCTGTGAAGATGGAGTCGGGTGAGAAGTGGTCATTCGCCGTTCATTAAAGAAAGTATTTTTCGACGATTACAATATACCGCCCAGCGCCACGATCGCCACGAAGACCGGTGCAAGGACACCGATGAGCAGGCGCGCAGCTTTGAGCGAAGTGTCCGAAAGCGGCTTCACGGACTGCAGTTCGCGGCTCGTGACCGGCCAGGCTACCCAAGCGGCGGCAATAGCAATGCCGAAAGTCGACAGCGGCATGCCGATGTTGGAGGTGACGTAGTCGAGGATGTCGAAAATGTTCTTGCCGAAGAGCTTGACGTCACTCCAGGGACCGAACGACATGTTGGCGGCAAAGCCCACGATGGCGCAGCCCGCGAGCGTGAGCAGAATCGCGTTCTTACGCGAAATATTGGCCTCCTGAGTAAGGAGAGCCGTGCAGGCTTCGAGCATGGATACGGAACTCGTCAAGGCGGCAACCGTCAGACAGGCGTAGAAGGCTGCGGCAAAGCCTTGCCCCAGAGGCATCTGAGAAAAGACCGCGGGCATCGTCACAAAGGTGAGGCCGGGGCCGGCGGTTGGATCCAGATGAAAGGCAAACACTGCCGGCATCACCATAAGACCGCCCAAGATGGACGAAAGAATGGCCAGGAAGGCAACCCAGCCCACGGAGGACGGCAGATCAGCCTTCGGGTTGAGGTAGGACCCGTAGGTGATCATGGTGCCGGCGCCGAGCGAGAGCGAAAAGAAGCAAAAGCCCATTGCATTAAAGAGCGCTGTGCCGTTGAAGTCTTCCCAGCGCGGAGTGAAGAGAAATTCCACTCCGGCCCACCCGCCCGGCAGCGTCACGCCGCGGATGATGAGGATCACCATCAGGATGAATAGAAGCGGCATCAGAATCTTGGCGATCTTTTCAATGCCCTGCTGTACGCCGTTCATGACAACGTAGGCTGTCAGGCAGAGAAAAAGCAGCAGATAGCCGTAGGAGGAGACCATGTCGGAAACGAAGCTGCCGAAATTGGCGTTCAAAACTTTGGCGTCAGTGGTCAGACCGATGCCCAGCATGGCATCCCAAAGATATTTGATGCACCAGCCGCCTACTACGGAATAAAACGAGAGAATGAGGAACACCGTAAAGACGCCGATGCCGCCGAAGATCCCCCAAGGTTTGCCGGCAGCCCGATTAAGGCTTCCCACCGCACCGCGGCGGCCGGCTCGGCCCATTGCGAATTCTGCGAGCAGCAGCGCCACGCCCACCGTCAGCGTGAAGAAGATGTAGGGGAGCATGAAGACGCTCCCGCCGTTCGTACCGGCCATGTAGGGGAACTTCCAAATGGCGCCGAGACCGACTGCGGAGCCTGCGGAAGCCAGAATGAAGCCGAGGCGCGTGCCCCAGGTTGCTGGCGTATGGGTGGACATGGAGAAGCAATTCCTAGTTGTTTTAAGGCTTGTCAGAGGCACAAGCGTTCTCACGCACCGAGGTTCTCTGCCGTTAGGCGGATCTGCGTGAGCGTGCTTATGTTAAAAGAGTCCGGCGCCTTTGGCGGCGACAATGAGGATGAGAATGGGGGCTGCGCACCCCGCAAGGATCCTGAAGACTTTGAGACCTGCCGCAGACCATTTGGCGTTCATTTCGAGCTGCTTGCGGATGGTCGGCCAGGCTACCCAGGCGGCCACCAGACCGATGCCGACACAGCCGATCGGCATGCCGATATTGGATGTGGCGTAGTCGAGCAGATCAAAAAGCGTGCGGCCAAAGAGCTTCCAGTCTGAAAGCGGCCCGAAGGAGAGCGCGCAGAAGACGCCGATGATGCCGAGCACCGTCGAAACGGTGAGCACGGCGGTGCGCCGCGAAAATCCCCAGCGGTCGACGCAGTGCTGCGAAACCATTTCCAGAATGGAAATGGCCGATGTGAGTGCTGCCACAAAAAGGCAGCCGTAAAACGCCACGGCGAAAAGTCCGCCCATCGGCAGGTGACTGAAGACGGCAGGCATGGTGGCAAACGTCAGTCCTGGACCGGCATCCGGCGTCAGACCAAAGGCAAAAACGGCCGGCATGATCATCAGGCCGCCGAGAATAGATGACATCACGGCGAGCACCACAATCCAGGCGGTGGAGGTGCCGACATTCACTTTGTCGGACAAGTAGCTGCCGTAATTCATCATCGATCCGGATCCCACCGAAAGCGAGAAGAAGGCAAAGCCCATGGCATTGAGGAGCGCTTCACCCGTAAAAGCCTCCGGGTCAGGCATGAAAAGAAACTTCACACCCTCAATGGCCCCGGGAAGCATTAATCCGCGCACGATCAGGATGAGCATCAAAATGAAGAGGAGCGGCATGAGAATCTTGCCGACTCGTTCAATGCCGCGTTCGACGCCGCAAAGCACAACGCCTGCGGTCGTGGTGAGAAAGATGACATGCCCCATGACGGACTGTACGGGATCGGCTGCAAAGGCCTCAAAGGCGCTGCGCATTGCGGCCGGATCGTCCGTGATGCCGCGGCCCATGATGGATTCGATGAAGTAATGCGTGCACCAGCCGCCCACGACGGAATAAAAAGCCAGCACCAATGCGCCGGTGGCTACTGAAATAAAGCCGATCACTGACCAAGCGCGCCCGCCCAGCTTTAAGTAGGCCGTTCCGGCGCCGCCTCGTGCAGCGCGGCCCATGCTCATTTCTGCAATGAGGAGCGCAAGACCGATCGTGAGCGAAAAAGCAATCGTCGGCAGCATGAAGATCGAGCCGCCGTTCGTGCCCGCCATATAAGGGAATTTCCAGATGGCGCCGAGCCCCACGGCAGAGCCTGCTGAGGCGAGGATGAAGCCTAATCGCGAGGTCCAGGCGGAGCGTGAGGATGTCTGAGGCATGAGAATAATCTGCGGGAAAAATAAAAAACGGGAGCGGTGATGAGCCGCTCCGCGCTTATCCATCATTGATCTGGCGCACGGTCTGCAAAAGCAGACAATCTGCTTGCAGGCCGTACGCAGATGTTTGATTTTAGATGAGTCCCGAGATAAGAACCACGAGAACAAGGATAGGGGAGAACACTCGAAGCATGAGCTTCAGTAGCCACTGCCACTTTTCCGGCGCCGTATTCTTGACGCGGTCCCAGCAGGTGTAGCCCGCCAGATAGAGGATCACCAGGCCGCCAAGGGGCAGCGACAGATTGCTCGTAAAGAAATCAAAGACGTCAAAGAAGGTACGGCCGTTGAACATCTTTACGTCGCTCAGCAGGCCAAACGAGAGGCAGGGCAGAATCCCTACGACGGCGAGAGCAATGGTGGAGAGCACAGCAGCCTTCGGCCGCGACATCTTTTGTTCGTCAACGAGGTAGGAGACGAGAATTTCAATCATCGATACCGACGACGTAATGGCCGCGACTGCAAGGCAGAGATAGAACATCACGGCAAAGAGCTGTCCCATCGGCATTTGCGCGAAGACGGCCGGCATGGTGATGAAGGTTAGTCCCGGGCCGGCAGTCGGATCCAGCCCAAAGGCAAAGACCGACGGCATGATCATGAGGCCGCCCATGATGGAGGCGATCACTGAAAGGAAGGCAATCCAGGAGCAGGAGCGGAGCACGTTGGTTTTGTCATCCAAGTAGCTGCCGTACGTCATCATGCAGCCGCAGCCCACGCAGAGCGAGAAGAATGTGAAGCCCATGGCCTGTAGGAGCGCCGAGAAGGTGAAGGCCTGCGGGTCAAACTTGAAAAGGAACTCCACGCCGGCCCATGCCCCGGGAAGCATGAGACCGCGGATGATGATGGCGAGCATCATGAAGAAAAGGAGCGGCATCAGGATCTTGCTCACGCGCTCAATGCCCTTCGTGACGTCGAAGGCCACAATCAGACCGTTGAGGAGCAAAAAGAGCCACTGAAAGCCGAGCGCCAACACGGGGTTGGCGGTGAATTCGCCAAAGTGAGCTCCGAGCTGCGACTGGTCGGTGATCAGTCCCTGTCCCACCAGCGCTTCGCAGAAGTACGACAAAGCCCAGCCGCCGATGGCGGAATAAAAGGAGAGCACCAGAAAACCGGTCAGAACGCCCAGATACCCTGCCGGCAGAAATGCCGGTCCAGCCAGGCGCCGGTAGGTTGTGACAATGCCGCCCCTGCCGAGACGTCCGAGAACGACTTCAGCGATAAGGAGTGCAAGACCGACGGTGAAGGTGAGCAGAATGAAAGGCAGGACAAAGACGCTGCCGCCGTTTGTGCCTGCCATATAGGGGAACTTCCAAATGGCGCCGAGACCGACGGCGGCGCCTGCAGAAGCGAGAACGAAGCCGATTCGGCTCGTCCAGGTGATGCGTTCTTGAGCCATGATGTTCTTTGGATGGTTATTTGAATTGCATAGACAGAATCAAGGCGTTCCGAGGCGGAGCCGGCCTGATGACGGTCTCATGCGTGTAGGCAATATTAGGCGACTTTATGCTCAGGAAACCTGAACCCATTGGCGCTTTAGTCTTAGAGAAAGAGTTGTCGGGACAATGGTTGAGAAACTTTCTCTGCTTGAAAGGATTGCCGGCAGTCCGCCATAAGGGGCCGTCAGCGTCACGCTTCAAGCCCCTGCCAGCAGGATGCCAGCACCATTAGAGGCGCAAGCCAGCGCAGACCGAAGCCAATGGCTGAAAGCGTGCCTTTGGTCACGACGCCGTTTTCCGGCGAGCAGGTGCTCAGTTCCTTCATGGCTTTGGGCCAAGCCTTCCATCCGACCACAAAAGCAACGGCCAGTCCATTGATAGTCATCAGGAAGTTTGTGCAGACGTAGTCGAGAAAGTCAAAGATGCTGCGCCCAAAAATGAGGCAGTCGTTCCAGGGGCCAAAGGAAAGCGCCGAAACGGAGCCCAGAATAAAGAGCGCAGCAAAGCAGAGAAAAACGGCAGCTCGACGGGAGAACCGACATTCGTTCTGCAAAAAGGCGACGGCCACTTCAAGCAGGGAGACGGCTGAGGTAAGCGCAGCCACAAAGAGGCAGAAGTAAAAGATCACCGCTACGACGCTGCCGCCCGAGAGCTGCGCAAAAATCATGGGCAGCGTGATGAAGACGAGGCCGGGCCCGGCATCGGGCTCAAGGCCGTAAGCAAACACAGCGGGCATGATGACAAGCCCTGCCAGAATGGCTGCCTGAAGAGCAAGAATCGCTACCCACATGGCAGCGGAAGGCAGCCGCGTGCTTTTATTGACATAAGCGCCGTAGGTGACGAGAACGCCGGCGCCCAGAGACAGTGAAAAGAACGTGAAGCCCATGGCGTTCAAGATGGCCTGCGGCGTTACGGTCGACCAGGAAAACTGAAAGAGATACGCGAGCCCAGCCTCTGATCCGGGCAGCAGGAGTGAATAAGCGGCGAGTCCAATCATCAAGAGGAAGAAGATCGGCATCAGGCAGGTGGACAGTCGCTCGATGCCGCGGTGAACACCAAAGACAGCGGTCAGGCAAACGGCAGCCAAAAAGGCAAAAAGCCAGGCAATATTGCGCCCGCCCGAGCTCACGAGCTCACCGAACCGCATTTTGAGCACTTCAGGATCTGGGGATGCAGCCTCTCCCATCAAGGCTTCCGCGAGATACGCCGCACACCATCCGCCCACCACGGCGTAATAGGAAAGGATCAGAAACGACGTGAGTACTGCCATGCCGCCGCACCATGCAAAACCTCTGCCGCCGGCACGGCGCATGGCTTCAACCGCAGAACCGCGGCCGGATCGGCCAAGCGCCAGTTCTGCCATGACCAACACGACGCCCGCCGTAAAGGTGAAGAGAATGTAGGGCAGGATGAATGCAGCGCCGCCGTTGGCACCTGCCCAATATGGGAATTTCCATATGGCTCCGAGGCCAATCGCTGAACCGGCAGCGGCCAGGATAAAGCCGAGTCTGGAGCTCCATTGGGCAGAAGAGGTTGGGACGGACATGGTGAACGGCAAAAGCAGTGCGTACAGATAAACAAGGTCGGTAATTGTAACTAGACCATGCAGAAGCGTTGTTGCTTCAGTCCTTGTCTATTGCAGTTTCATTTGCAAACGATAAGCGTCACAGGACTTCGATAGGATGAATATAAAGAGATGCGCTTGAGTCACTTATTTCGCGCTTTGCTTTACCACCAACCCAGTTTGAAAGGCCATCAATCATGCAGAAACAATGGATGAAGGTTTCGTGTGCAGCTGCGGCTGCTTTGGCGCTGGCTGCGCCGCTTTCGGGCTATGCCATGCCGCGAGTGGCTGACGCAGGGCTCGTTATGACGGTCACGGGCGAAGCCAATCGACTGCTCGCCAATGATCAAGCGGTGATCACTTTTACGGCGGAAGCTCAGCGCCCGCAGGCACAGGAAGCCAGTGACGAAATCGTTAAGGCGGGCAACTCCGCGATTGCCGCGCTCAATGCCATCAATGCGCCTGCCGGGCAAGTCGAGGTTCAGACCGCGGACTTTTCAACTTGGCCGGTGAGAACTCGGGCCAAAGAAGGAGAAACCTCTGAAATCGCAGCCTGGGGTGCACGGCAGACGCTGCGCGTCACTGTTCGCGACCTGAAGCTTGCGTCGGCGGTGATGAGCGCTGCGGGCAAGAGCATGAATTATGACGGCGTCACTTTCTCTGTCTCTCGTGCGGTTCGGGAAGCCGCGCAGGATGAGCTCCTTGCCGAAGCGGTGAAGCGTGCGACGGAGCGCGCTGTGACGGCAGCTCAGGCACTCGGGCTCGAAGAGAAAAACGTACGTATTGAGGGTATTCAGGTTTCCGGCGCAGCCGGCCCTTCTCCGCGCTACTATGCGCAGCCCATGATGATGCGTGCTGCGGCGGCCAATGATTCCGCTGAAGCGGTGGTGAGCGCAGGTTCTGCAGACACCGCTCTGACCGTCAGCCTTACCGTGCGTATCACGCCTTAATGCTTAGCGCTGGAGCAATTGAGAGATGGCAAAGTTCACTGCACAGGTCGGTATTGATCCGCTTTTGCGCGTTGACCTCGATCCCGGCGACGAAGTCGCCGCGGAGCGCGGCTCAATGGTGATGATGGATGCAGGACTGGTCCTGAAAGGCAAGACCCGCGGAGGCTTTTTCAAGTCGCTCGCGCGCAAATTCCTCAACGACGAAACCTTTTTTCAGCAGTGGATTGCCGCCGAGGATCAGGCCGGCACCGCTTATTTAGCGCCAAGCCTGCCGGGCGGCGTTAAGGTTCTGGATGTCAAGGATGACGGCGTGATGATTGCCGACGGCTGCTTTCTCGCGGCAACGGCCGGCATTGATATTTCAGCCAAGGCTCAGGGGCTGGGACGGGCGATTTTGTCCGACAGCGGGGGCTTCTTTATTATGAAGGCCGAAGGTACCGGCACGCTGGCGGTCTCGGGTTTCGGCTCTTTGGAAGAAGTAGAGGTAACGCCCGACCGTCCGCTTTTGATCGACAACGGGCATCTGGTCGCTTGGGACGCATCGCTAGACTATGAAATCACGCTTCAGACGGGACGAAGCGGTCTTGCCGGCCGATTGATCGGTAGTCAGCTTACCGGAGAAGGTTTTGTACTTAAGTTCTCCGGCAGCGGCCGAGTTATTCTCAGCTCGCGCAGTCAAGGCAGCTTCATTGACTGGATCTTCTCGCGCCGGCCGATTGATCGAGAAAAGGAAAAGACGGAATAAATGCAGGTTCAGTGACAAAACTCGGTATGATCCGCCGCCCGCACTCTCATTTTGCCTGCGGGCGTTTTTTTCGATTGAACGCTAATTGAATAATTCTCGGGTCGAGACGACGCTGCGCTTGACCTTTTAAAATAGTGAATTACTAAACTTATCCATCAGGAGCTCATCCTTGTCCAACCGCATTTATCCCCATCCGATCATTGCCCGTGAAGGCTGGCCTATTCTCGCGGGAGCTCTGATCGCCGTCATCGTGAGCTGGATGCTTGACCTCGGAATCATCACGTTCCTTTTCTTCGTGTTCCTGGTGTTCGCTTTCCAGTTTTTCCGGGATCCGGCTCGCGAAGCGCCTGAAGATCCTCGGGCCGTCGTGAGCCCTGTGGACGGACGTGTCTGCAAAGTTGAAAAGTGCACGAATCCGGAAACGGGTGAAGATGCGGTGAAGGTTTCCATCTTCATGAACGTCTTCAACGTGCACAGCCAGAAGTCTCCGGTTGCGGGCGTGGTCGAGAAAGTGACCTATACGCCCGGTCTTTTCGTGAATGCTGACCTCGACAAAGCCAGCACAGAAAACGAGCGCAACGCCGTGACGGTGCGTATGGCTGACGGCCGCCGCATCACGTTTATCCAGGTGGCGGGCTTGGTGGCTCGCCGCATCATCTGCTATGCGACGATCGGTCAGGAACTGGCCCGCGGAGAGCGCTACGGCTTTATTCGTTTTGGTTCCCGCGTTGACGTGTATCTGCCGGCTGACGCCGAAATTGTGGCTCAGATCGGCGACAAGATGACGGGGGTTTCCTCCACGATCGCACGTCTTTGATGTGCTTGGGGCTTGGTGTCTGTCGGCACCCCCGTTCTCATTTAAGCAAAATCCCCGCCAGCGGTGACTGAGCGGGGATTTTTGCTGGATACGGTGAATGCTCCTTTCAACGGGTTAGGCGCATCATTTGGCCGTTCCTTCGTGATCTTTGATGTTGAATTCGGCTTTAGGACTCTTTAAATCGGCTGGAACCTCCAGACCAAATTCTGCGCCGGAATTGAGCGCAGCCGCAGCTACTTCGTAGGACTTCTGTGCCGGCGCTGTCAGGTTGATTTCTTCGCCTGAAGGCGTGCGAGCGGTACGAGGTCGGCTCGAGCGCTTTTCGGCGTTGTTTTCGGCCTGTGGCGTGAGCAGCATCGCAGTGGCTTCTTCCTGCCGCAGCGCAGTCTTGGTCGACGAGATGATGGAGCCGCGGTGCTCGGCGAGCCAGCCGTCGAGAAGCAGAGAATCTTCAACGACTGCCGTGATCACCCAACTGCCGGTCTTGCCGGGTTCGTCCTCAATCTTTTGCGTCTGATTAAAGGGCGATTCGGAGAGGATGCGCACAAATTCCGGGTCATCGGATGTAATAGAGAGCCGCATCGTTTTGCCGCGGGCATCGTTGAGGCGGATTTTGGCCGAATAGTCTTCCAGGTCGAAATTTTCCGGACGTTCAAAAGCATCCTGCATCAGTTCGGCCGCATCCAGGCGATTAAGCGCTATGTGCTGAAAGTCGCCGGCATCGGTTTGGTAGACGAGGTAGGTGCGCACGCCCTTTTGGATAATGGCGAGCGGGCGCACGATAACTTCGGTATTGCGGCTGCGCGCCGAACGGCAGCGCAGCAAAACTTTGTGATCGATGAAGAGCGCGTCAGCAATGGCAGATAAAACGCCGGGACGAATGACCGGCGGCTGGAAAGACTGAGCGTCTTCGAGCACCTTGACTTTACGCAGCCATGTGCCTTCCGTTTCATCATCGTACTTAATGACACGGCGGGCTGAACGCAGAAGAGGCCGAATCGGGGTGATGGCTTGCGGCGGCAGATGGCTCTGAAGCCGCTCCTCAGCAATGCGAAGCAGCAGCATTTGCTCCACGCCGAGCTGGGGCAGATGAAACCCTGCGCTCTGCGGATCCCAGCAAAAGCCGTACGGTTTCCCTGAAGTCTCTACATGAATGGGGAAAACATCGCTGTGATCTCTGATCGTCTTCAGGTAGCGCTGAAGTGTGCGGCGGTGTATCTCAACACCGCGGTCTTCAAGTTCCTGATGTATTTCGGCGACAGTGGTCCATCTGTCCTGAGGGATCAGGCTCAGAATGCGGATCATTGTGACCACATCTTCAAACATTGTGGAGGAAGCGGTGTCTTCGTTCATTTGGTGACTTCGGGCGTTCGGTGATTTGTAAGAAGTTCCGTCCTCTCTGTCTTTGGTGGCTCAGATAAGCCGGAGCGACAGCGCTGGAGCATCGCTCATGGTTTACACCGTGCTGCAGGGGAAAGTCAAGCTACAGCACGGAAAGAGGCGCGGAGTTGTGAAAAATCACTGCTTTTGCGCAGTGCTGCCGCAGGTTGGGCAGGATTCGTTTTCTGCTTCAGCGTCAAGGGCTGCCTGCTGGGCGGCAAGGTCAGCCTGAATCGGATTCGGACGACCGCGCCACCAACACCAGAATTCATAAACGAAACCCGAAAGTGCGTAGAGACAGAAAAGAATGAAGATAGAAAGCGACGTGTTGCTGGAAATAATGATGAAAAGCACGGCGCAGACAATGATCACCCAGAAAGGAATCGTGCGGACGATGGCATAGCTCTTCCCAGAGAAGAACGGCGCATTGCTCACCATGGTCAGACCGGCGTAAAGCGTTACAACCGCTGCGATGGTGCCCTGCTGCGGCAAAAGCCAATCGGGCAGACGATTTTCAACCGCGAGCCACACAAAGCCGCAGACCAAGGCCGCGGCTGCAGGGGAAGGGAGCCCCTGGAAGTAATTCTTGCTCACCACGCCCACATTGCAGTTGAAACGGGCCAGGCGCAAAAGTGCGCAGAGCGCATAAACGAAGGAGACTGCCCAGCCGATTTTGCCCATTTCCACGAGTGCGAATTCATAGACGATGAGCGCAGGAGCGATGCCGAAGCTCACGGCATCGGCGAGACTGTCCATCTGAACGCCGAATTCGCTCTGCGTATGCGTAAGACGAGCGACACGGCCGTCCATGCCGTCAAAGAGCATTGAAAAGAAGACCGCAATGGCGGCTTCTGAAAAATGCCCGTTCATGGCTTGGATAATGCCGTAATAAGCCGCAAAGAGCGCTGCGGCAGTAAAGGCGTTGGGGAGCACATAGATGCTCTTGGACTTCACCGCCTGCAGGCGGCGTTGACTAATCGAGGCGAGGCTTTCGCGGCGCGGCATTTGCGGCGATGTCATCTTGTTTGAATGAATGTAGGGGAAAAACGCTGATCCGAGTAAACATTTATGCCCGGCAGAGCGTCTAAATTGAAGCATCCTGCATTGTAGCGGCCGCAGAGCATTGTGCTCATTCGGATTTGTCGCAGTAGTTTGCCGCCGATGCGTGATGGCGAGGAATACTGGGGTTTCAGCCGCTTTTTGCGCTGAAGGGCTTCATCTCTGAAATGTGCTCCGGGCCGACCGCATGGGAGCGGCACGCGGAGCGCCGCCGCGCAAGTGCTGAGCCGGTCTAAAATGATGTTCCTCAACTTTCAGCCGTCCTATCCGAAGGATCGCATCCTCATGCCATTTCTCTTCGCTCCGCCGCCTCAGGCCGTCATCCCTGTGCAGGATGAACGTTATGAATTTTTCCCTGTCAACCGCGTCTACGGCGCCGCGAAGAACTATGCGGCCGATGAAAAGCAGCGCGCAGCGGCTGCGGGCTTTGTACCGCCTCTTTTCATGAAGTCGCCCGACTCCATTCACCCAGTTGCTGACGGGGAAGTCTATCGCTGGCCCATGCCGGCTCGCACCGCCAGAATGGTGCCTGAGCTCGAACTAGTGGCGTGCCTCCATAAGGGCGGACGCAATCTTTCAGTTGAAGAGGCTCAAGAGTGCATCTGGGGATGGTGCGTAGGGTTTGACTTCACGCGCCGCCTTGCGCCTGAAGATCTTCCGGCGGGCGGTCCCTGGGACTTAATGAAGACGCTCGATGGAGGCGCCCCTGTTTCACATGTGCGCCCAGCCTACCGCACGCCGATGCCGGCGCCGGCCGAGATTTATCTTTATCAGAACAATCAGAAAAAGCAGTCGGCCAGCACGGCTTTCATGATTGTCCCGCCCGCAGAGCTCATTGCGCTCATTTCCCGCTATTGGGAAGTTCGTCCGGGCGACGTTATCTTCACCGGCGCCCCGGTCAATGTGCCTGAAGCGCAGGTGGGCGACCGCCTGGAGGGCGGCGTGAACGGAGTGGGCACGCTTAAGGTGGAGATTGCTGCCGCGCTCTGATATTGGCCGACGGCGGATGACTGAGTCCAGCGGCTCGAAGGCTGCGGCTTGGGCGCTTCAGTGGGATGCGCCAATCAAAAGAGGCGGAATGCATCCATTCCGCCTCTGAAGTTTCTCAAGAAGAGCTCGGGGCAGTTAATTGTCGTGGGTGCCTTCCGCCTGAAGTTCGGCATGGTTGGCAACACCCGCAGTTCTGAGGGTGTGTTCAGGGGTGTCGTCGGTCGAGGATTCCGTGTGCTTCTGGAAGACGCGAAGCGAACCGAGCACGCCGCCCATCAAGATAACGAAGCCAATCGTCATCGACAGCGTCGGCATTTCGCCGCGCCACATCAGGGCATAAATGACCGCGAAGACGGATTCGAACACGATCAGCTGTCCGCCCAAGGCTGCAGGCAGAATCTGGCTCATCTTGTTCCAGCAGATCATGGCGACCCAAGAGCAGAGCAGACCGATTCCGAGCGCTACGGCCAGAAACTTCATCGGCGCAGCGCCCATCAGCGTGATGCCGGTATCCATCAAGCCCGCCGGCCAGGCGAGGATGCCGAAGAGACAGGCGGCAAAAGGCAGCACCGTCACGCCCTGAAGCGCCGTCCACGCTGCGGCATTGTGTTTGGGGTGATTGAGCAGCCATTCGGCATTCATGATGGAGAACCACGTCCAGGAGACAACGGCAGCCAAGCCGAAGCCCACTCCAATCCAGTACTGCATGCCGCCCTCAGCAGAGGCGGCAGCAGCGCGTTCAAACTCGGTCAGATTTGCAACGATCAGACCAAAGAAAATCACGGCGAGCGGCGGAAGAATTTTGCTCCAGGCAACGGCTGACTTGGAACCCGCATAGCGGATGTTGGAGGCGATAGCCACCAGCACGGGAATGACCGCCATAAACATGCCGGCCAGCGGCGCGCCGGCCAGACGAATGCAGATCGTCAGCAGACAGTAAAAGAGCACATTGCCTAAGAGCGGCAGCTTGAAGGACTCCCAAATGTCGGCGCGCGTGAAAGCTTTCAGTTCTCGGCGGAAGGCCCAGAGGAAGGGGAGCGAAATAACGCCGAATGCAATAAAGCGGCTCAGTGCCACGAGCACAGGGTTGTACTCGGGGACTGCAAGCGGGGCGATGTAGATGAGCCCCCAGAGGGCACCGGCGGCAACGCCGAGCAGGACGCCTAACAGCATGATTGAGAAACAGCCAGTTTTTCCGAATGCATTCGCCTTTCATTCGAATGCGGATTTTGTGATCAGCGGTCCGCTTTGAAAAGCGGGAAGTCATCGCGGTCCGCTGCCGCAGGGCTGAGTCTTCGCCTCCGGAAGACCTCACGGAGATCTTCGGTGAAGCTGGTCATGAAGCCTCAGCCGCAGCATTCACCGGCTGATTTGCCGGGAGCCGCAGTTCATCGAGTTGGGCAGACGGTCAGACCTGCAGTTAAAGGGGGGATGTCAGTCTGCGGCGCCTCCGACTCCTCAAGAGTTGCCCCGTCGTCCGACTCTTTGAACTTGAATTGATGGTATCACTCAGTACTACGCATAGAATAGTAGGGAGTAATGCTTACTTCATGACTAAATGCAAATCTATCCATTGAGCCATACAAATGGAAGACTGCAAATGCAGGCTTATATACGTATATATACTAGAAATAATGTTATCAATAAACTAGTAAAAATAGTATTTGCATATTACAAGAGGTAACTCATCTTCAGCCCTATAGGAACAGCGCAAAAACGGTAAATTTATTCAATAGGATGAATCCCGGCGCTTAAAAAAATCAAACGCATGTGACTCTCAAACCGTTCTTAAGCTCTAGAAATCCGGTGAAGAGTTCAAAGGCTGCCGGAAGACTTTCCTCATCCTGAATGGCAAAGTCAGAACGATGGTGCCCGTTTTGATTGCAGCCGAAAAGGAAATAACCGGATTTGCCGCCGTGCGCGCGGACTCGATTGATGAGAATCGTGCAGTCGTCGCTGCCGCGGATGTCGTCCCAGAGCTCGACGGCTTCAATGCTTGGGGCTGCGCGCGCAATGCTCACCAGATCGTCTGTCACGGCCTGATCGGTGATCAGTTCAGAGGCTTCGCCGACTTTTTCAATTCGGGATTTGACGTCGTATGCGAGCGCAGTGCCTGCCGTGATGCGCTTCACGCAGTCAACCATATAGCGATTGACATCTGCAGTAGATCCGCGTGTTTCGATTTGCAGGCGTGCATGAACAGGAACTACATTGCGGCCTTCACCTGCTGTGAGGCGTCCCACAGCGATGCGGGTATCGCCTTCGCCGGATCGAGGGATGCCGACGAGCATCATGGCGGCGGAGCAGGCTGCCATGAGTGCGCTGCGGCCTTTTTCAGGATTGGCGCCCGCATGGGCCGGCACGCCTTCAAAATAAATATCAAGTTTGGTCGTCGCCAGATAGCCGTGCGTGCAGACGGCAACCTGATGCAGCGGGACGCTTGAGCCGATGTGCGTACAGACAATGAAGTCCACATCATCGAGAATGCCGCTCTCGGCCATGGGCCGAGCACCGCGGGTTCCTTCTTCGGCCGGTTGAAAAACCAGTTTGATCTTGCCGCAGAGTTGGTCTGCGTGGTCCTTAATCCACTGTGCGACGCCAAGCCCAACGGCAAGATGACCGTCATGACCGCAGGCATGCATGAGGTTGGGGCGTTCCGAGGCATAGCCGCCCGCATTGGCTTCGTGAGCCGGATCGGATGTTTCTCCGACCTGCACGCAGTCAATGTCGAAGCGAAAAGCGGTGACGGGGCCAGGCCGTCCAGAGTCCCAAATGCCAACGGCGCCGGTAAAGCCGTCGAGTTCGCTGAGCAGCTCTTCACTGACGCCTTGCCTTTTGGCTCGGGCAATCGCCTCGGCGACGAGATGAGGATCGCGTCCCATGACGAAGTCCGGATGGATGACGGCACGTCCGCAGCGGACTTCGAATTGAAGGCTGCGCAGATGATTGACAATCAGTGCTGTCGTCTCAAATTCGGTCCAGCCTTCTTCGGGGCGTCGGTGAACACGGCGGCGAAGCGCTGACATTTGGTCTCGGTAGACGGATGCGCAATGCATGATGGACCTCTTATTTGTTTCGCGGCGCGCTGCTGCGGTGAAGATCGTCTGGCTTTAATTCATGCCGGACGATTGTGCTAATTCTGTTGGTCGTTTGGCCGAAGGGCTGGCTCGAGGGGCTTATCAGCTTCGGGCGCTGCGGGTGATTCACCGATCGCTTGGCGAGCGCGCTTCTGGACGGCCTCAAGGTATTGGGCATCGCGGTCTTCAAGCTCTGAGGCGAGCAAAGATACCGCCGCAGCATAGAAGTAGCTTCGGTTGTAGCGCAAAATTGCTGCAAAGGAACCCGTGCCGAGGTAGTAGTCGACGCCGCGTTCGTTGTTGCTTTTGATCCAAGGCAGATCAACGAGAAGCGCCGGTTCATCGTCTTTGAGCGGAATGGCTTCGAGCGGCTTTACGCCCGCCTTATAGAGCGCGCCGGCGGTGGTATGCGTTTTAATGCCGCCTGAGCCCGTGGCTTTGAATATGGCGTCAGTAGCGGATACCCGATAGAGCGGCCGTTCACCGCGTACCCAGCCGTGCACTGCCAGGTAATTGGCTACTGAAGCGATGCCGTCGGCAGGGGAATTCACCACGTCGATGTGACCGTCGCCGTCACCATCCTTGCCGTATGCGCGAAGCGACGCCGGCATGAACTGACCGAGCCCCATGGCGCCGGCGAAAGAACCGGTGACGGAGACCGGAGAAATCTGCTGCTTCCAGCAGAAATCGAGGAAATCGGTAAGTTCCGAGCGGTAGTACTTGGCTCGCCGCGTGTAGTCAAAGGAGAGCGTCATCAAGGCGTCGAGCACGCGGAAGCGCCCCATATTGCGGCCATATATCGATTCCACTCCAATGATGGCGGCCACGGCATAACGGCTGACGCCGGACTCCTCTTCAATGCGCGCAAAGACTTCTTGGTGGTCGCGCAGAAAGGCGGTGCCGCGCTCAATGCGTTCGGCATTGACGATGTTGCGTTCGTAAAGCAGAAAGTTCTTTTCCGCCGTCGTCTTCTTGTCTGCATTGGGACGCGGCGTCGTGTAGTGCTCGGACAAAGGCGAATAGCGCGCGAGCGCCACTTCATTCATCAGCCATTCGAGCGGAATGCCTTGTTTATTCGAAATGTCCTTGAGGTATTCCTGCACATCGGTGCGTTCCACATAGTCGCTTGCTGCGGGACTGCCCTTTACGGACTCGGCTGCGGATTTTGTCGGCATGCGCGGCGCGGGTGCTTTCGGCGCTTCTGCGGGCTTAGAAGTCGTCGATGCTGCCGGCGCGGCTGCAGGGAGAGCGGCCGGCGTTTCCTGCGGCGCGGCAGCTGCAGGCGCTGCTCCTGTGTCTGTCGTCTCAGGAGTGGGTGGAGCTGACTTCACCGCGGTGCAGGCCGACAGCGCGCACAAGGTGGTGAAGAGGAGCATGAGGCGCGAGGCGCAAGGCGGCGGGCGCAGAATATTAGACATCAGCGGAACTTCGAAGAAGACGGAATACTTCGGCGCATTGTAGCGGGGCAGCGTGAAGCGGCCGTTATACGTTCCTGGCGAAAATGTTTCGGAGCTTATGCAGATTTGAAGTCTTTTGCGGTGTTTCAAGAGCGGCGGCGCTCATGTGCTAGCCTTTCGGCACTACCAACTCTTTGCAGAGCGAAACTGCATCCGCGCAGCTCCACCCGAAGCGATGATGCAGATTCCTCAGCTCCATAAACGCATGCCAGATACGCTCCCAAAAGACTGGAGACTCCTGCCGACAGGTTATTTCACGCATCAGCTCGTCGGGCTGCCCAATCCCCTTGATGATGCGCCTGAGTCACCGGATCGTATTGAAGCGATTGAGGCCCGACTGATGCTTGCAGGCTTGGAAGGGCGCGTGCGGCGTGTTGAATGCGGTCCGGCTCCGCGCGAAGCAGTGCTGCTCGCGCACGATTCCCAATACGTTGACGATCTTGAACACGCTTCGCTTGGCGACCCTGAGGCGCTTAAGCGCTTTACCGAACCCGATACCCGGGTGGGTGAGGATACCTTCAGCTGTGCGATGGCTTCAGCGGGCGCCGTGGTGCGTGCGGTGGATGCTATCTACGGAAGGTCAGTTAAAAATGCCTTCTGCGCCGTTCGGCCGCCCGGACACCACGCGTCCCGCAGCCGCGCGAGCGGTTTTTGCTACCTCAACAATGCGGCCATCGGCGCGCTCTGGGCGCAAAAGCGCTGGCGAGCCGAGCGCGTGATGGTGCTTGATTTCGACGCACATCACGGCGACGGCACGGAAGAAATACTGGCGGACCGCCCTGGGGTTCGGTTTTTGTCGCTTTTCCAATGGCCGCTTTTTCCGCACAGACGCATGGAGCCGACGCCGAGCAATGCCGTCCTTTCACCGCTCCCGGCCGGTGCCGGCGGAGAAGAGATCCGCAGTGTGGTGGAGAACGTTTGGCTGCCGGAAATCGATAAGTTTCAGCCGGATCTGATGATTCTCTCGGCCGGATTTGATGCGCATTGTGAAGAGCGGATTGCACAGCTTAAGGCCGGTGAAATGGACTATGCCTGCGTGACGCGTCTGCTCGTTGAAGCTTCGTTCGCTTATTGTGAAGGGCGTCTGGTCAGCGTGCTCGAGGGCGGCTATGAGCTCCGTTCGCTCGCGCGCAGCGTCTTTACACATCTGCAGGGACTCATCCGCAACCCGCTCCCGGCGGAAACTTGCAAAGACCCCAATTGAAGATGACTCCAACGATATTTCTGAAAAATGATTGATAAAAGCGCATTGATGCCGGGGGTGTCCCGCAGAGAGGTCTGGGCTTGGTCAGCCTTTGACTTTGCCAATTCGGGCTACACCACGGTGGTGCTCACGGCGGTCTTCAACGCTTACTTTGTGAGTGTTGTGGCCGCTGATGCCCCCTGGGCGACCTTTCTCTGGACGCTCATTATTGCGGTGAGCAATGCGGTCGGCATTTTCGTGATGCCTGTCGTAGGCGCCATCGCTGATGCCTCGGCGCAAAAAAAGCGCTGGCTTTTCGGGGCGACGGCGATCTGCATTCTCGGCACTGCAGGGCTCGCCTTCTGCGGACCGGGAACGATTGTTCTGGCGGCCGTGATGGTGATTCTTTCCAACCTTGGCTACAACGTCGGCGAAACCCTTAATTCGGCTTTCCTGCCGGAAATCGCTCGTCCGGAGGCCGTCGGCAAAGTGTCCGGCTGGGGATGGTCGTTCGGCTACTGCGGCGGACTGGTTACCTTGGGTGCATCACTCGCTCTGGTGCAGCTGGGCGGCAGCTGGGGACTCACTATGGATGAGCGCATCGCGGGCACCATGCTCATTACGGCCTTTGTTTTCGCCGTTGCTGCCGCGCCGATTTTCCTCTTTCTCAAGGAGCGGGCTCAGCCGCGAGCGTCGAGCTTAGGGGCATTAAAGTCCGCGGATGGTCTCTGGACGCTCGCCGGTCAGAGCTTTCGAGAAATTTGCAGCACGCTCAAAAGCCTTGGACGCTTCAGAGATTTTGCCTGGCTTTCGCTCTGCGGCTTTCTCTATCAGTCGGGCATTGCCGTCGTGATCACGCTCTCGGCGGTGTATGCCGCTGAAGTGATGGGGTTCACGACGGTGGATACGCTGATGCTGGTGTTTCTTGTCAACATCACGGCTGCCGTCGGAGCCTTCGGTTTCGGTTATCTGCAGGACCGCATCGGACATAAGCGCGCTCTGGGCATCACGCTGATAGTGTGGGTGCTGATGATTGTGCTCGCCGCCATGGCCGTGAATCGGCCGGTCTTTTGGACAGCCGCCAATCTGGCCGGTCTGGCCATGGGATCTTCACAGTCAGCGGGGCGTGCCATTGTGGCGATTCTGTCGCCGAAGACCCGCTCGGCCGATTTTTTCAGCTTTTGGAATATGGCGCTTTGGCTCGCAGCTATCGTGGGGCCGCTCGCCTATGGCTCTGTGACTTGGATCACCAACAATGATCACCGTCTGGCGATCTGCGTGACGGGGCTCTTCTTTGCAGCGGCCGTTTTGGCGCTTATTCCTGTCAACCTTGAGCGCGGCCGGCGAGTTGCTGAGGAAACAGATGCCGCTTCACGCGGCACGACGTCGGACCATTAATGTGATCGGTCTCCATATCAGTCGAAAGGCAGGAAGGACGTTCGACAGCGGCCGATCTCGCCCGAACGGAAAACGACAGGGGACGGCGTGATCCGTCAGCCGAATGCAAAGAAAGCGCGTTTTTTTGCCTTTCTGCGATCAATAAAAAGGCGCAGTCAGAAAAAAATCTGCTGCGCCTGCGGATAGGGTTCAGAGCGGTTAACGCGAGGGCTGAGCGATAGTGCCGTTTTTATTAAGTTCGATGATGCGGCGGGTGTCCGCAGCCAGCTCGGTAAGCTTCAAAGCTTCGTAGCTTTGTGCAATCAGCTCGAGCGCATCGTCGCGCATCGGTGTGTTTTGGAATTCGCGCACGACGCGCTGCGCGCGTTCAATGGCCGCCACATAGGCATTGCGCACGAAATAGTAGCGGGCGGTCTTCAATTCATGCTCGGCCTGAGCGAGCACGAGTCCGTGCATGCGGCGGCGCGCTTCCGGCGTGAAGCGGCTGTCGGGATAACGCATGACGAGTTCTTTGAAGATGTCAAAAGCTTCGCGCGAAGCGTTGGCATCGCGTTCGGCAAGATCTTCGCCCGCGAGCTTATTGAACCAGCTGTCGGTTTCGTTCAAGGTCGCAAGCGCCTTCAAATACATCACGTAGTCGGCGTTGGCGTGGTTCGGGTAAGTCTGCAGGAACCGGTCGGCAGCCTGCACGGCGCCCGGTGCGTCGCCATCCTTCCATGTGGCATAAATCAGTTCAATCTGCGCCTGCTGGGCGTACTGACCAAAGGGATAGCGGGCTTCTAACTTCTGATAGTAGTCCTTTGCCTGCGTCCAGTTGCTATCATCGAGGGCTACGCGCGCTTCGCTGTAGAGCTTCTCGGCGCTCCAATCGAGCGTCTGATCCTTGTCAAGGCTCTGCAGCCATGAGCAGGATGCCGTGGCGAGCGTCACGGAGAGGAGCGCGCAACCGCGCATCAGGAGCCTTTTGAAGGGATTGGCAGAATTCATGACGACAGAAAAGGTCAATTTAGGATTGGACGATTATAACGATGAAGATTTTGAGGATGGTTTCGAGGAAACGCAACCTCAAACTCTGTCACAAGTAGACTTGCCGAAATTCAGGGTGGAAGGGTTCTGGGGAGAGCGTCTCGATAAGGTGCTGGCAGCGCATCTGCCCGACGTTTCACGCGCGAGATTGGCAAAGCTTATCGAAAACGGTTCCGTGAAGCTCAACGGCGCGGTAACGACGAAAATCCGCGCCAAGGCTACCGAAGGCGACGAAATTGAACTGCTCGAGCCGCCGAAGCTCGACGAAGCGCTCGCTTTCGAGCCGCAGTCATTCGTTGAGTTCGATGTGATCTATGAAGACCCCTCGATCATTGTCGTGAATAAGCCTGCCGGGCTGGTGGTTCATCCCGGCGCAGGCAACCCCGACGGAACGCTTCTCAATGGCCTCCTTTACCATTTTCCGGAATTAAAAGACGTGCCGCGTGCGGGCATCGTGCATCGGCTGGATCGAGATACCACCGGCCTCATGGTGGTAGCGCGCACGCTCGCCGCGCAGACGAATTTGGTTCGTCAGCTTCAGGAACGCACGGTCAAGCGTGAATACTGGGCGCTGACGATGGGCACCGCGGCGGAGGATTTCGTGGTCGACGTACCGATCGGACGCGATCCGAAGAGCCGCATCCGCTTCAAGGGATTCCCGGGTTCCACGGGCGTGCGTGCCAAACCGGCGCGTACCCGTGCCCGCGCAGTGGGCTGGTCGTCGGTGGACGGCATTCCGGCCTCCTGGGTGGCATGCCGCCTGGATACCGGCCGCACGCATCAGATCCGTGTGCACCTTACCGGAGAGGATCTGCCGCTGATCGGGGATCAGCTCTATCGCGGCCGTGCGCCCGGCATCGCCGTGAAAGTTGAGAACTTCCTTGAATTTCACCGTCAGGCGCTTCATGCGTCTCGCCTGGGGCTGATCCATCCGGCCACCGGTGAAGAAATGGAGTGGTTCGTCGAGCCGCCCGAGGACATGATTGATCTGATGGAGCAGCTCGGCTTTGGTCCCTGGGATCGGCCAGTTACCGTTTTTGAAAAGAAGTAGCGGATTGCGAGGACAGTTGTCATGGCGGAACTCTTTAAGCCGGAGCTTGAAAGCATTCTTCCCAATTGGACCAAGGGTGCTCCGAAGCACGTGAAGGCTTTTTTCACCTGCCGTACCGGCGGGGTTTCAAGCGGCCCTTACGGCGGCCCGAACGGCATCATGGGACTCAATCTCGCGCTCCATACGGGCGACGTTAAGTCCTGCGTGATGATGAATCGTTCGATTGTGACGCAGTGCTGTCCGAGCGAACCAAAGTGGCTCACTCAGGTTCACGGCACGACAGTGCTCTGCGCCGACGATATTGATTCGGCGCAGTCTGCGCCCGAAGCCGACGCGCAATGGACTTCGACGAGCGGGGTTGTGGCCTGCGTGATGACGGCAGACTGTCTGCCCGTCTTTATTGCTGACCGCAGCGGCCGCATTGTTGCTGCTGTGCACGCTGGCTGGCGCAGCCTTGCCGACGGCATTCTGCAGAGAACCGTTGAAGAAGTCCGCCGCCACTCCTCCGATCTGAAGCCTGCCGTTTGGCTTGGACCGCGAATTGGGGCAGATGCCTTTGAGGTGGGAGAAGATGTTCGCGAAGCCATGTGTCAGCACCTCCCCGAGGAATCGGTCGCCCGCGCTTTCAAACCCGCTGCGGCGGAAGGAAAGTTTTATGCCGACCTGGGCGCATTGGCTTACGCCGCGCTTGAATCGGCCGGCATTGATGCTTCAGATATTGCTGACTGCGGGCTTTCTACTTATAGAGATCCGAAACAGTTCTGGAGCTTTCGCCGTGATGGTGAACGCTCAGGCCGTCATGCCGCACTGATTTGGATCGATCCGAAGCCTTAAGCAATGTCTGCCTTTGGTGATGAAGGGCGGTCATTGATAAAGAGCGTCTGAATTCACTGCAGCGCCGCAGATCTTCAACTATGATCCGCGGCGCAAATTTTTTCATTCCGGGCTTTTTCCCCAAGGCCCGCTGACTCCCACAAAAAAACATGACCTCACGCCATATTCCCGTCGTCGGCTTCGTTTCACTCGGATGCCCCAAAGCCTTGGTCGACACCGAACGGATCGTTACCGAACTGCGCGCCCGCGGCTATCGCATCGGCTCGACCTATAAAGATGCCGATGTGGTGATCGTTAATACCTGCGGGTTCGTGAACGAAGCGGTTGAAGAGTCTCTGGGCGCCATTGCTGAGGCACTGAAAGAAAACGGCCGCGTCATCGTCTGCGGCTGCCTCGGCGGCCGAACGGAAGCTGACGGGTCGAACTTCATCATGGTGCGTCATCCGAAGGTGATCGGCGTGACGGGACCTGACAGTGTGGATGAAGTCCTCGCCATGGTTGAGGGCGTGCTGCCGCGGCCGCACGATCCCTGGGATGATCTGGTGCCGGCGGCAGGCGTTCGTCTGACGCCTAAGCACTATGCATATCTGAAGATCAGCGAAGGGTGCAACCATCACTGTACTTTCTGCGTAATTCCGCACCTGCGGGGCTCACTGAATTCGCGTTCGATGGATTCCATCATCCGCGAGGCGATGAACCTCAAGGCCGCGGGCGTCAAGGAACTCCTCGTCATCAGTCAGGACACGGCTGCCTACGGCGTCGACAAGCGCTACAAACTCGACTTCGCCTGCGGCCGGCCGGTGCATACGAAATTAATTGATCTTTGCCGCGAACTGGGCAGACTCGATCTTTGGACGCGTCTGCACTACGTCTACCCGTACCCGCACGTTGATGACATCGTACCGCTGATGGCCGAAGGACTAATTCTTCCCTACCTCGATGTGCCTTTCCAGCATGCCCATCCGCGGATTCTGAAGCTGATGAAGCGTCCGGCCTGCGGCGAAAAGAATCTTGAGCGCATTGCGGCCTGGCGCAGAGCCTGCCCGGACATTACCATCCGTTCAACCTTTATTGTGGGCTTCCCCGGAGAGACAGAGGCGGAGTTTGAGTATCTGCTCGACTTCCTGCGTGAAGCGGAGCTTGACCGTGTCGGCTGCTTTGCTTATTCGCCCGTCGACGGAGCGGCTGCCAATGATCTCCCCGGCGCGCTGCCCGACGAAGTGCGCGAAGAGCGCCGCCGCCGCTTCATGGAAGTGCAGGCGGAAATTTCGCTTCGCAAACTCGCTCGCCGCATCGGCCGGATTGAAGACGTAATCATTGACGAAGAGCCTGATGAAGACGGTGTGGCTGTCGGCCGCACTAAGTCTGATGCGCCGGACATTGACGGCGTCTGCTACGTCACGACTGACCGTAAGCTCGTTCCGGGTGATATCGTCCCGGTGCGCATCACTGCCAACGAAGAGCACGATCTCGTCGGGCGAGAAGTTGTGGCATAAGCGTTTCTAAAATCCCAAATCGCAGGGCCCGCGTCTCAAAGCGCGGGCTTCATTTTTTCCATCAAGAAAGCCGTTTCACAATTGGTAAACCGATTGACTTGAGCTCTGGCGGCGCCGACCGCGAGAGAACGCACGGCTTTTCTGGGGTGATGTGCCGCTCTCGAGGGTGCAAGGCCCTGCGGTATCATTCACAGGATCTCCTGAAGGCGCTTTGCGGCAGTTCTGCAAAGCTCAAAATTTTCTAGGCTGTTCTGTTCAATGTTTCATCAGAAGTTCTCCATGCTTGCTGCGGCTGCAGCCGCAGCGCTTGCCGTTTTCCCTTCACTGAGCCAGGCCGTCGAACTCGGCGACCTTAAAGTGGTGAGTCAGCCTGGACAGCCGCTTGAAGCGGTGCTCGATGTCAATGACGTCGACATCACGATTTCGCCCCTTCTGGTGCGCGTAGCGCCGCCAGCCACTTATCTGCGTGAAGGCGTGGAGTGGCCCCGTGAAGCGCAGGATCTGAAGATGGCCCGCATGGGCGGCGAAGCCGGCAAGGTCCGCGTTAAAGTCGTGGGCGGCCAGAGTCTCTCGGAAGGTTTTCCGCTGCTTATTGAAATGAATGCCGGCGGAAAGGTCACCGTGCGCAGCTACCGGCTTGATCCGGTCAACGGCACCTTCCGCGTTTCAGCTGCAGAGGAAATGCCGGCAGCTGAGCCGAAGGCGGCCGCCGGGGGAGAGTCGTCTGCTGCGCCGGCTGCGGAATCCGCCGAGACCGCTCCGCAGTCGATGAAGGCTGTGGATAAGTCTGTTGAAAAGGTCTCTGAGACTGCCGAAAAGCCTGTGGAAAAAACGGCTTTTGCGGCTGCTGAAGCCCACCCAAATACGACGCAACGTATTGAAGAAAAAGAAAAATTGGTTAAGTCTCTTGAGGTCGGCAAGAAGGGCGGGCATCGTACAGGACGTTATGCACCGAATGTTGTCCGCGAGTATGTGGCTTTGAACGGATTTAATCCCAATGATGCGTTCACGGTGCAGCGCGACATGACGCTTTGGTCGATTGCGAAGCTTTACTGGCCGAGCTGCCCGGGCGCCCTTCTCGAACAGGTTGCGGTTGCGCTGACGCAGAAGAATCCGAGTGCTTTCGTGGACGGTGATCCGTCGCGCATTGTGATTGGGCAGTCGCTTTCGGCGCCGCTTTCCGACGAAGTCTTTGCCATTGATCCCATGGAGGCGTTTCGCGCTGTGCACGGCGCTTCGGCTGCAGTGCCGGGACCGACACAGAATTTGATTGATGCGCAGCACCGCTCCCGCGAAGCTGCCGGCGAAACGGCTGCGGCGCAAATCGCTGCACTGAGCCGCGGTGAAAGTACGGAGCAGGTGGCCGAGACCGGCCGCAAGGCGCTCGATGCTTGGGAAAGTGACCAAAAGAAGGCGGCGGCTGCAGGCGCTCCGACGGCGGCAGTGAATGCTCCGGCTGAAGCCGCTCCCGCGCTTCATGAAGCCCCTGAGTCAGCG
>UMGR01043530.1_pt1 | contig 28826 bp, 28 predicted proteins | sample 1965321 | NCBI WGS metagenome assembly UMGR01 (sample SAMEA4836077, study PRJEB28245) | human gut metagenome | biome: gut microbiome; material: fecal sample | place: Denmark | collected 2008 | reverse complement strand
GCATCGAGTATCGGTTTTTCTTTTTCAAGACGATAGGCTTTTCTCTGCTCAAATGTGTGCTTCTTGTATGCGCCCAGCAGGAGCAGCGCCTGATACCATGGAGATTATTATAGCCCTGATAACCATCCGTTTCCAGGTATCCGTCCGAAAAACCATCAAGGAAATCAACTGCATTGTATCTTGCCCTTGTTTCCGTGTAGTGGTAAAGGACGATAGGTGGCAGTCCATCTTCACCTGAGCGGAACAGCCACATGAAAGAATCAGTTTCGGGATTTCTTTCAGGTTCCTTCAGTACCTGTATTCGTGTCTCATCTGCCATCAGATATTTCCTGTGAAGCAGCTGCCTATGAAGATAATCATACATCGGTTTGAAATAATTATCCGCACAATATATGATCCAGTTGGCAAGTGTTGCCCTGGTAAAATCCACTTCAAGCTGATGCCAGTCCTGTTCCTGACGGTACAGTGGCATTGCATTTGCGAACTTCTGATACATTGCCCAGGCAACAGCTGATCCTGAAGCATAGCTGTTTGGAATAAGTGCCTCCGGGACAGCAGCCTTTACAAACTTTATATTTTCTTCCATTGCATCGGCTGTAGAGCATGCCGGACATTTGTATGTCTCACGGTAAATGTTTACAACTTCACCTTTTGCAGGGGTAAAGCGGAATTCATGCCGTACAAACTCTTTGCCTATAGGTTCAAGGGCAGCACCACACTCATCACAGACTCTCTTATTTTCAGGAAGTGAAATAATCTCATCACGAGATGGAACTCCTTTAAAAAGTTCCTCAAGAGTACGTTTTTTCTTGCGTGTATGCTCAGGAACCTTAATAGCAGGTGCCTTAAGATCAACATCAGCTTCCTGCTCAGCTTCATCAAACAGATTTAACTGACCTTCCACATCTTTCATCTTTTCACTTGATGTGCCGAACAGTTTCTTTGTAAGATAATCAACCTGTGCCAGAAGATTCTGTATCTGCTCACGGTCAGCTTCATGATCCTTCTTTAATGACTGGATCAGTTCCGTCTGGGCTGCAATGGTTGTATTCAGTTGGCTGATAAGATCCTTCTACTCAAGAAGTTTTGAGTCTTTTGCACTTACTGCCATGTAAGCTGACGCACTTCCTGGCTTGAACGTGGCCAGCGGAACCTGCGTTTTACTTCCATGCGTTTATACAGGAGTACAAAACCATCATTTTCCCATAGAAGTGCCTTTACCCTGTCACCGCGTTTTCCACAGAACAGGTAAAGAGCACTGCGTCTTGGATCCATGTGAAGCTGGTCTTCAACAATTGCACACAGTCCGTCGATCGACTTTCTCATATCGGTGTACCCAGTCACAATATAAAGCTCGCCGGCAGCTGTGATATCGCCTAGCATGAAAGCTCCGTAAGTATCCGGATTGTTTTGGCAAGAAGCATTGGATCAGTTCCGTTCGGAATGCGAAGCCCCGTGTTTCCTGTCACCAGCTCCATTACGGAGACATCAGTGCTTTTATCAATGGCATTTGAAGCCGAAAGCGAATTCATTTCGATTTTTACAACTTCCTGATCAGTAGGTACATAAGCTGATACCGGATTTTTATCAGGAATATCTACGCTGTTACTTTTACGGAGACGACTTACCCAGTTATAAAAGGTGCCCGGATTTATGTCATTGTTCAGACACCACTGGTGATCAGACAATCCACTTTTACGGCATTCCATGATCAGGCGGTATTGTTCCTCGGCTGGTACTCTTGGTGATCTCATAGTTTTTACCTCATGATAATTAGAGTAAAATGCCAGCATCCAGCAAACAGAAGTATAGTAAAACACTAGCATTTCCTAATGCTTATTATGAGAGCTTCTCGAATTTAGGGCAATCCGTTGAATTATTTTGCGCTTACGATTATTCAAGCCTTGACCGGGATTTATCCCGCAACTCCCGAAATAAAATGAGGGCGCACATCACCTGCCGTATGGGTAGGTATAGAAGTGCGCCCTTAGTGACTAAGGGATTAACAGGCTCAATAAAGCAGTCTAACTTGTTTATAGAGTCACCTCAGATTTCTCCTAAGTACTACTTCCAATTACTCTGATATTTTAACCACATCGTCTACTTCAGAATACTCACTATTATTTTCTGTATCTTCTGATACAATTTTTATGCAAAATGAATTCCACTCTATATTTTCAAACTTTCCAACTAATTCATGTATATCGCCTAATTGTTTATTTATTATTGTATACTCATGACCTTTAATTAAACCTCCAAGTAAGAAAATGGGCATGTTTTCTTTTAATGCCACGCACATTTCTTTCGCTTGCGAAACGAAAGTGTCCACTAACGAAATATTGTTCAATATTTCATTAGGCATTCCAGTTGATGAAAGTTCTTCCGTTTCATGTTCACATATACGATTAAGAGATATTTTTAAATAATACGAATTAGACAACATATCAAGAGTATCTGAAAGCATTGGGCTAACATTTGAAAAATTTTTATTTTCAATTTCATTCTCAATATTTTCCCCCATTTTACCTATACGTTCAGAAGCAGCCGAAATCTGTTTCGTCAATATGTCAATATAATTAAGTTCAAGATCTATATCATAAGTAAAATCTTTTTTTGAAAGATATTTTCTTCTTAATTCATAATTCTCTGTTCCAATTTCTATTTCAAAACATTCAATTCCTTTTTCTTTACATACATCCCATAATAATTGCTTACAAATAGGATCCATATTCATGCCAAAAGTAATAGACTTAACAAACGGCAAATCAATAAATAATGGTGTATTTTCTTCACCTACATTGATTATTCTCCATTCTTTTTCATAATTCCAACAAACATTTTTTGCCAGCAAATATGATAAGATAGCTCCCATATTTGGTTCACATGATCTGACGCTTGCTTCTGAACCTAAGTTAAAACCTGCCACTCCTAAATCTTGCAATGAGAGCGTAGGTCTTTCTGTAGTATATTCAACTGGGTAAATAAAACCTATAACATCTTTAATTTGATTGAAATCATACTCTATACATATTCCAGCATAGGAATTTGCATAATGTGACCACATTAGCTGATTATCCCATCCACTCACGCTAAAACAAGAAACTGTCAATTTAGACAAAAAAGTTCTTAAAGTTGGTATATATACATTATCTTTAATATCTACCGCTTTTTCATATAATTCATCCAAAACATTATCCAGCTTAAGCATATCCGCCAAATTATCTTCTGTTATATTTACACTTTCCATATCGCTTACAATCAACAAAAATGCTGCAAATACCTCTTTTGACAAAACCCCTTTTATTTTTTTCGGGCATTTAGCATATAAAGTATTTAGATTTTGACGAATAAATATGATAATCGGTACATTAACCTGATGCATACTTACTTGCCTTGAAAAAAGATACTTTTTCAAATCATTAAGCATGCATATAAATTCTGCCAATTTTCCTACTGCTTTGTACTTAAGAAACTGTGAAATTATAAATTTGAAACTTTCGTCTTCAATGTTCAATTCTTCCACAAGCATAGAAATGCAGTTTTCATACATTTTTTCAGGTGAATATCCTATCATCGAGTCAAACGGATCATTCATATTTAATGGTGTTTGCGCATATACCACTCCATGTCTTATATTTTCTATATCATATATTGTTGCAACATCTCTTCTACATGGACGATATTGATAAAATAATCCACCCGCTTTATCTATTCCGTGTTTCATATCTTCAAATTTAAGTTCTGTATTATGCAAAATAACCCCTCCCAAATAGTTTCAATATAGGCTTCAGCAAGTCACTTCCTCAATGCCATTTCATTTACACGTTTGTAATACTCAATAAGCCTGTTATCCTGTCTATCAATAGAAGTTAACCACTCATTTATATTTGAAGAATTAATCGCATTTTCCCTAAGGATTTGTGCAATATCGGTAGCTGTCACTATAAGAATAGGATGTCCATCTTCTACAACTTCTTGATATGCCTGTTTATCCACGTAGCTAGTTGTTATCATTATTCCAAACTGTCTATATCTAATTCTCGATATCAACCGAGACATTTCTTTAACACCCACTCCATTATTAGGCGAATAACACTTAGCTTCCAGTACACAATCAATCTTAAGCGACGCATTCACTTTCCCACCTGCACTTATGGAATAAAATCCAAGTGCATCACGCCCTCCATCTCTCCATGGTCTTGTAAGTGAAAAATCTACAAAATGCGAATCCATTTTGCTTACAATATTTGTGGCACAAGCTTCGAATCCCTGATTAAAGCTATTATAGTGATTACGAATAGCATCCAGACATAAGAGCCCTTCCGTATCACTTCCCGCTGGAAGTTGTTCAAATCTATTGGGAATTTTATGCATTCTAGGTGCTGCTAATGGCGTAATTCCATTTCTTCCTTGCTTTACAAATCTCACCCATGCCTCAGGAGCATACTTCAAATTATTTTCATGATCATAAATTAATGATTCAATCCATTTTCTATAAATAGGTTTTTCTCCTGTATCCAATACAGTAAAATATGCTTCGTAATTTTGGAATCTATTTTCCTTAACAGTTCGCCAAAATGCTACCAGATCCCTATCTGGAGAAATCTTGGGATTACCTGGCGCAGCAAGTCCTAAAAACTGAATATCTCTTCCTTTTCCGGCTTTCTTAAAAATTAAAAACGGGGGCATATCTTCAAGATTCTTCCCTTCATTCAAAAGAGAAAATGCCATTTCTAATATTTTATTGCCCTTTTTTTTCGTATCTGTTAATTCTCGACCAGGTTCTCTATTATCTCCATAATATCGAAATATCCCTGTCTCTTCATCCAAATAATCAGGCCATTCTAGTTCCTCCATTGAAGTATACAAAACAATATACGCATACTTTCCTGAGCCATCTTCACGAAGTTTCTTTCTAAATCCTCCAGCATTTTCACATCCCGGAATCAGTTTATGAAATGGCTCTGATGACATATTAGGAGCCTTTCCACCTTTATATATACAATCAATAAAAAAATCTGATTTGTCTAAATCTTCAAATTGTATCTCCATAATAATCACCTTTTATCATCATATAAGCAATTCCCGCAAATTTATATACCATTCGTTCACTTTTTTCTTCTAAAATAGTATAGTTTTCTCTACTTCAATTCCTTTGCATATGCATAAATTCTTTTCAAGAAGTTCTCATCAACAGAATTCTTTCCTTCTATCAATCCCGAAAATCCGATATATGAACTGAATCCAAGCATATAGACAGCAAGAGCCATTGCAAGATTCTCTGATTTTTCTCCTGACATTTCTGCAATCTTTTTCAACTCCTCTGCAACTGTATCATGTGGGACTTTAACATCTCCACCCTTTGCCACTACGGACTCTATAACTTCCGGAAGTACCATACACATCTGGTAAAATGCATCTTCTTCTCCTGTTACAAGTGCATAGAATTGATCTATGCTTACTCTTCTGATACGTTTATGAGAAATCTTCTTACCATCAACTGTTGGATTCCAAGTAATATTTTGTGATTTTTGCGCAATCGCCTCTACCAGAAAGCATGCGCAATCATCATCATTCAATAATTGGTTCTGCATTTTCATATATGTCTTTCCGGTAGATGCAGAATTCATCGTATTATGTTTATTCTTCATCTCAACATAAATCTTATGTACTACATCACCCTCTGGCAATTGAATTCCATCTGCGTTTTCATAGATAACATCCCATCCGCCTTCTTTACCATTTTCAGGCACATGACAATTTTTCATGTACTGAAATATTGTCTGATGAAAATATCCGATATCGTTATTATTTGATTTGTCCCTTTGTCGGAATATCTCGTTTCCCACCATTTCTTCCCAAGTTGACTGATATACTGTTTTATCAAATATCAACTTAATCGGATCAATAATATTCTTGTTAAACCGCTTAATATCAAAAGATTCCAGTTTTTCCCCATACTTGTCAATTGTCGCTTCCACATGTTTAACAAAGTTTTCCTGACTTATAAATTTCAGTTTCCAATCCATTACATTGCCTCCTTTACTTTCTGATTTTCCGCAAGCATATCTAGCGAATTTGCGATTTCTTTTGCAATATCATATGCTAAATTAACTGGGACAGCATTTCCTACCTGTTTATATTGAGCCGATACATTTCCACAAAATTCCCAATCATCTGGAAATGTCTGACACCTTGCATTTTCTCTAACAGTAAAAGGCCTTGCTTCCAATGGATGACATCTTTCTGTTTGCTTTTGGGATGGAGATGTTAATACGGTTAAAGATGGTTCATCCAAACTCATTCTTCTCAAAATTCCAGTTCTTCCGCCTTCCATATCCCAACAACTCTTCATATATTCTTTGGCAATTGCCGGATCTATATCTCTCCAATATCCACCAGCTGGAACCAATTCAAAAATCTTTCTCTTTTTTTCTCCATACGGAACCCCCGGGCCATCTGGACAATCCAAAAGGACATCCCTAAGAACTGGTTTATAACTATGTGCTTTCGGAAATCTGTATTCGGTCTTTCCTACTAAATCATTACGAATTCCAATGGTAATAAGTCGTTCCCTTTTCTGTGGTACATCATAATTCCATGCATTTAATACTTGTTTGTCAATGGTATAACCCGCTCTTGTAAAAATATCCAGCATTGTTGCATAAGTCTTTCCGTGATCATGAGTAAGCAATCCTCGGACATTCTCAAACAGGAACATCTTAGGTTGCAATTTTTCAAGGAATAACGCATAGTGATAAAATAAGGTTCCTCTTGCATCTTCAAGCCCAAGCCTTTTTCCTGCATATGAAAATGCCTGACAAGGTGCACCACCTGAGAGAAGATCTAGCTCTCCCTTTTTAATAGAGAAATACTTTTCCAAATCCAGACACGATATATTTGCAATATCATCATTTATAACATTCCAGTTTGGTCTGTTCTTCTTTAATGTATCCGCTGCGTCCTTATCAAATTCTATTAAACCTAATGTATTAAATCCCGCTTTTTCGACTCCTAATGCCAATCCGCCAGCTCCAGCAAAAAGCTCTATACTTGTATACATTCAATTACCTCTTTACTTTTTCTCTAATAATATCATAGTATGTGTCCCATAAAACGGACTCTTCTATACTAACATACCTCTTTTTCTTCTTCATCAACTAATTCGATTACATCTTCTACCTGACATTCCAATACTTTGCATATTTTACATATGATTTCTGTCGAAACATTCTCATTTTTTCCCATCTTTGCTATTGCATTTGTTGTTATACCAGCTTTTTCTCTAAGCTGAGTTTTGCTCATATTTAAATCTATAAGTCTTTTCCATAATTTATTATAGCTTACAGTCATAGTTGATCCTTCCTACCCTAATAATAAACTCGTTACAGTTTCATAGCTCTGTAGCCCATTTACTAAAAATAAGTATACTTGAATATATTGATTTTTTCAATATTATTTTGATGTATTCAAGTATTAAAATAAGGAAAAATCCCTCAGCCTATTCATTCAGCTAAGGGATTCTTCCTTATCGGGTAGTCCTATAATTATTAGGGGCAAAACAGGGTAATTCAGGTTCGTTTCTAAAAGCCTTAATTTTATGCGTTTTTCATACTCCGTGACTTACAGCATTTATTATATTTGATTAACCATTTTCTTCATCTGTAGTAGTTTCCGTTGTCTTCTCTAAATTTCTTTTTGATTGGTTTACACGAATCAATTCCTGCATGACTGTAATTATTCGCTTCGATGTCAAAACATTTACAACCAATTCTTCAAGTTCATTTCGGGTATCACAAGTATAAATATATTCTCCACTTGTTCCAGATATACTTTTTGCAATACTTTCTTCGAGAACAACTGTTACTGGATAATTTGAAACATTATACTTTACAAAAAACATTCTATAACGATAACTTTCATATTCTGGAGTATACAGATAACATTCAAACTTGTGAATTTCTGTTCCCATTTTTCCCAAATCGTTCTGTATATCAACATCTCTGTCTGATGTGGTATCCAAAGCCAATGCTAACGATGATATCCCTCTAGTCTTGTATGACATTACATGACCACTATAAGATTGAATCTTACCACAAATCAAGCCATTTGTTTCTGCTGGCAATTCTTCTAGCAATTCATTGATAACAACTTCTGGTGCAGTTAAGTCAATGTCCGTAAAATCTAGTTTTCCGCTCAAATTAAGTTTTTTGCTCATAATCAATCCTCCTTTATTTCAAAAACTATAGGTAAATGATCACTAATTTTCTTGTCTGGATGACCATTACTATCTAATAAAAACCGTGTCTTAGTTTCTTTTATTATTCTAAGACTATTTTCTACAAAACGTGCCCTTAATGCAGGTCTAATAATTACTTGATCATATATATTCCAATATGTATTTATCGGATCATTTCCAGCGTAATAATATGTTCCATATGGCTCTTGTGCATCTCCAAGTAAATTCCACATGGGATTATAAAACATATAAAATTCTTTTCCTGCAATTATTCTCGATTTTTTTTTTGCCTCTTCATATATTGGAATTCCATGAAAATATCTTGCATTAATAAGACTAGCATCATATGGATTTATGTTAAAATCGCCAACTACAATCGTATTTTCTGACTGTAGTTCCCTCTCTACATTTTGAATGTCTTTTATAATCTGATCCATATGAATTTCTCTAATCTCTTCGTGGTCAGAATATATTTTACTATTCAAATGAATGCAACAAAGTATGTCTTTATCATTGATAATACGTATTACTGCATGATCAGAATCCATCCTATATTGAATATTTTCTATTCTTCCGAACATTTTTATTCGTTCAGAGCAACTTCCATACTGCAACATATCTATATCTCGTGCAGCTAATTTATTTATAAGTTCATCTGCATTGGCTGCATATTCCGCTAACAATACCATGGAAATGTTATTTTCGATAATAAGTTCACTAAGAACATCATTTATATCATCATTTTTATGAGTATTCCAAAATAAATATTTCAATTATACATTCCACCTCCATTCAACGGATATTTTCACCTTATAAGTATAGTTTATTTCAACTGCTACTACAGTTTCTGAAAACACTCCGGTGCACTCTACAGACTTTCGATAATATCTCCTACAAGCACTCATCCGGATTAATTTTTTTCTTTGTTCTTGCCGAAACATCTGATTTCTGTATAAACACCGCATTCACTTTAGCAACAATTTATGCATATATTATCTACACATCATTGCTTTCAGTATATTTCAAAAAGTAAGTCCTTTCAACTGCAAAACGAATAAATTAAAAGCCGCAATCTTGATAGCCAAGCTGTCAATAATTATGTTTTTTATATCATATATTATATTATCTCTATGAAATTATTTTCATAACCTCCATCATCGGGTAGTCCTATAATTATTAGGGGTAAAACAGGGGTAAATTCACCCTGTCATTTTCTTAAAGTATTGATTTCACAGGCATTTCAGGCAATCACACAGATGTTGCCGTGGCAGATGAATAGGATTTTTATCATAATTTTGTTTTCTCCTTGATTAGCCGGTTTTTCTGAGTATGTTGTGCGATGCTCTGCAATTAAGAATTACTATAAGTACATTCCTATAACTACCATGCTATTTTATAAATCTATAGATTTCTATCCCACTTCCCGCCTATACTCCTCAATTACCTCAAGAAACCGCTCTCCATACTTCGCAAATTTATTTTCGCCCACACCTGAAACGTCCAGCATTTCAGGCTTGGAAGCCGGCATTTTTGCTGCCATATCGATCAGGGTCTTGTCACTGAAAATAATATACGGCGGCATACTTTCCTCACGTGCAATTTCAAGGCGGAGTTTCTTAAGTCGTTCAAACAGCTTGTAGCCGGAAGATGTAAGTGTTTCCACACTTTTTGCTTTCTTCTTCGTTTTGGCTGTCTTTTCCGGCTGTTTGTCTTCATCTGTGATCTTAACGAAAACAGAAGCCTCTGGATTTTTCAGGCCACTGATATCACCCAGTTTGAGAACCTGATAATCCCCCACGCGAAGATATCCCTCTAATACCAACTGTTCGATCAAACGTCTTAACAGATTCTTGTTCGTTCCTGCCAGAACGCCGTATGACTTGTAGCGAACAGCTCCTATTTCCTCCAGCCTCGCCGTCTTAGCTCCGGCAACAGTGTCAATGATGATCTGCCTTCCATATCTTCCCTTCGCTTCGTATACGCAGTTGATCACTTTTTTGGCTGCTTCTGTCATATCCAGAGTTTCAAATTCCCGCAGGCAATTGCCGCAGTCCTGACACGGTTTTTTCGGATTTTCCCCGAAATACTTTAAAATATAATTGCGCAGACATTCTGTTGTATAGCAGTATCGCTCCATCACCTGCAACCGCCGGACATCCCTTTCCCTGACCGTCTCCCTGTCCGCCGGATCGAGATCCTGCATTTCCTTATGATCCAATAAAAACCGGTTGATCACAATATCCTGCGGTGAAAATAAAAGAATGCACTTGGCGTCAAGTCCGTCACGACCGGCTCTTCCTGCCTCCTGATAATAATTTTCCATACTCTGCGGCATATTATAATGAATGACAAAACGGACATTTGATTTATCGATTCCCATGCCAAACGCATTTGTGGCAACGACAATACTCGTGTAATCGAATACGAAATCATCCTGCATTTTTTTCCGCTCCTCAGCATTCATTCCTGCATGATATTTTCCCACAGAAATGCCCTTGCTCTTAAGCAGTTCGTATATATTATCAACGTTTTTCCTTGTCGCACAATAGATAATTCCACTGTCGCCGCTATGCTCGGAAATATATTTCAAAATGTACTGTTCTTTATTCTTTGGCTTTTCCACCTGAAAAAACAAATTTTCCCTGTCAAATCCATTTACCAATGTAAAAGGATTCTGCAGTCCTAACGTGCAAACAATGTCTTCGCGGACGGTTTCTGTTGCTGTAGCTGTAAATGCACTGATGATCGGACGTTTCTCCAACGTTTTGACAAATTCAACAATTTTCATGTAGCTTGGGCGGAAATCCTGCCCCCACTGTGAGATACAGTGTGCTTCGTCCACTGTCACCATTGAAATAGGTACGCTTTTTGCAAGAGTGAGAAAACTCTCCGTAGCGAGCCGCTCCGGTGCTATATAAATAATTTTGTAAATGCCCTGTCTCGCTCTCCTGATCGTCTCATTATAATCTTTTTCAGAAAGCGAACTATTGATAAATGCCGCCGGCACTCCTGCCTCATTTAATGCTTTGACCTGATCCTGCATAAGTGAAATAAGCGGCGAAACCACCAATGTGATTCCCGGCAGAAGCACCGCCGGAATCTGATAGCACACAGATTTTCCTGCGCCTGTCGGCATGACTGCAAAAGCATCTCTCCCCGCCAAAATGCTGTCAATGACAGATTTCTGTCCCGCTCTGAACGAATCATATCCAAACAAAATTTTTAATGCCTGTTCGGGAGTATGGTATTTGTCATTATTACATGTATCTTTTGTTTCGGTGTCCGAAGCATTTTTTGATAATATTTTCATATGTCATCCTAACTGTCATGTTCGTTTCATGCTTATTTGTAAAATTTATCTATTTTCAAATTATAAAAAATATTGCTGATTCGATCGGTTGAATTATCAGTTTAAATCGGTTGAATTTGACCATATTAACTATTCATTCTGCCTCTCCCTATATCTTCTCTGGTAATAATCCATTGTCCTATAATCTATCACATCCTTCATCTGCCGGATCATAACAGGATTATCAATTAGCGGACGCAATTCTTCCCTTAAACCCAATGCCACATCGTCATTTTTAACAAAAAATCCTTTCCCGGATTCCAATAGGAAATGTACCGGCATAGCAAGAATTTTCTTTAAATGATCTTTATCTGAAATATCTTTATACTTCTGTAATGTCATATTTTTATCAAGATCTTTCCAGTTTGTTCCAGTTGAGAAAAATTCTTTCCAGCTTGAAAGGAGCTGTTTTTCTGATACTTCCATCAGCACATCCGAGTTATTATAAAATGCCATAAGCACAGGCATCTTGTATACCTTTGACATGTTCGTGTTTTCGAGCAGGCTGATAAATTCTCTTCCAATTCCTTTGTAAAATTCTACTTCTATTTGACTTAGTTCTCCCAAATCATTGAGAAACTCCAGATATCTTTTAAATGGATTATCTTTGGAGTGTGTGATTGCGGTTTCATAAATATTATCATCCATATATGTAAACAGATCCAGCCTTGTCGGACGCTTTCCAAGCAGATCTTTTACCCTGAAATATTCATTAATTACCTGATCCTTAAGCTTTAAATGTTTTCTATCCATTTCAGCAAAAAGATCAATCAGCTTCAGATCAAAATCCACCATGCAGTCATCCGGAAATCGCAAAGTATCTGATAAATGACAGCCCTCTCTATACATGTCAGACTTTCCTTCCAGAAGGAAACGCACCCTGCCCGCTTTCTCATAATTACCAATGAAATCAAGCACAGTCAGGAACTCTTTTCCCCTGCATTTTCTCAGTCCTCTTCCAAGCTGCTGAAGGAAAACGATTGGAGATTCCGTAGGTCTTAAGAACATTACCATATCAACTGATGTGATATCAACGCCTTCATTAAACATATCCACAGAAAAAATCGCTCTTATTTCGCCATTCTTTAATTTCTGTATTGCCACATTCCGTTTCTCAGTATATTCCCCACTTGCATCACTGAATACAGCCACTGACGGTATTCCTCTTGATGAAAACTCTCTCGCCATCTCTCTTGCATGCTCCTTGGAGCAACAGAATCCAAGAGCCTGCCTTGAACCATATTTACAGTAATATTTATAAATCAACTCATATCTGTGAACATTTCCGATATAGGTTTCATTCAATTCTTTTTCATCATATCTTCCCCTTACAATATGCAGCTTTGAATAATCAGTATCATCAAAAATTCCATAGTAATGAAATGGGACGAGCATTCCCTTATTGATTGCTTCTTTTAATGAAATCTCATACGGCACATTATAATCACAGATTTCATAAATATTCCTGCCATCCATTCTCTCTGGAGTCGCTGTTAACCCTAGCAGAAACTGCGGCTTAAAATAATTAACAATTCTTTGATACTGGTCATTAACTGCATGGTGGAATTCATCGATTACAATATAATTAAAATAATCTGAAGCAAAATACTTATTATTCAGGTATTCACTCCTGCCTAGTGTTGCAACCGAAGCAAAGATCATAGATTTATCCGTACATTTACTTTCTCCGTCAAAAAAACCATAATCATCTGAATTTCTGACATTTTTAAAAGATTGTGCTGCCTGCTTTAAGATTTCTTCTCTATGCGCCACGAACAATACTCTTTCATAATCCTTTGAATCAAATGCTGCAAGATATGTTTTTCCAACGCCTGTCGCAGCCTGAACTAAGGCTCTTCCTGCCCCCTCTGCTCTGGTATTTTCCAATGCACACAAAGCCTCTATCTGTGCTCCTCTTGGTTCAAATAATGCAAGATTATTTGTAGTTTCGTCATCCTGCAAATCATACCTGTCCAGATCCTTTGATACTGCCGGGCGGTGCCAGTTTTTTGAATATCTTTTTAGTTCATCATCATCTATTACTATGGAATGATGTTCAAACAGATCAAGAAATGTATTGTAAAATTTTTCATAGTTATGAGAATCTGTTTTGCTGCTAAATCGGTAATTCCACTCAATACCAGATGTCAGTGCACTCTTGGAAATATTTGATGAGCCAATGTAGATTGTACTATAATCCTTATAATGAAACATATATGATTTTGGATGAAATGATCGATTTTTTTCATTATAAAAGCGCAGATCTACCTGTTCCCCAAGCTTATGCTTGATAAGATATAATGCTGATGGCTGTGTTATACCAAGATAATTTCCTGTAAGGATTCTGATTTTTGCTCCCCGCTTCAACGCATTGTCAAGTTCACCAAGCAGCATTCTGACACCAGATTCCATCAGAAAAGAAACGACAATATCCACGCTATCAGCTCTTTTTAAACTATTTAGCAACTGATAATACAGATACATCCTCTTATCCTGGCCTCCAGTAAGTGCATCCGTCCCATATTCTAATTCATTAATATCATCTAATTCTTCTGCAGTATTAAGTTCAGCCATTTTTCCTCTCCACGGCCTGGTCTTACATCACATGTAATCCACTCTTCCTTTAATTTAACATTTTCTATATCCTGGACAAATTCATTAAACTTCTCTTCTGTAAAATCTGTAAAATACCGCCCATTTCTCTCTCCTTCAAAATCGCCATACTTAAAGGATGTATAAATGATACCATCTTTTTTTAATGCCTTTACCATTTTTTCAAACACCGCTTTAAGTTCTCTCTTTGGAAGATGAAGTATTGAAGAGCAAGCCCATATTCCATCGTATTTTTCTATTTCTTCCAGTTCTTTAAATAGCATTTTTTTAACTTTTATACCTGTATAATCACTTGCAATACGACACAATTCCTCTGAACCATCGATTGCATCAACTTGGAAATGCTGACTCAGAAAATACTTAATATCTCTTCCTGAACCACACCCAAAATCAAGAATATATCCCTGCTCAGGCAACAATTTCTGAAAATGTTTCTGCGTGTCATAGAAATCCACATCCACTGTTGCTTCTACAAAACTGCTGGCATTCTTATTGTAATAATCTAAAGTTTTAGTTTCACACATATCGATTCTCTGTTTCCTTTTTCAGAATCACTCACGCCCTGTATTTTATCCCTCCATCTTTTGTATAAGTAAAAGGGTTCGTAGATACAGAGCAAAATCCACTTCGGTATTACCATATAACCATTTTATGACTACGGCATACCTCCGAGTAATTCTTTCGATGGAGATTCTGATTTCCTATGCCCCATACAGACATCAAAGATATTCTAGCACCAATTCTCTCAAACGCACTGCTGTATGCATGGTGAAAGAACGTGTTTGTTTCCCCTACGAATTTACACTGCTCTCAAACGTTGCAGCAACCTGTACCACGGATGGTAAGTTTGTTTCCCCTACGAATTTACACTGCTCTCAAACATTGATCTCCTGCCTGATGTTCTGGATGTCGTTTGTTTCCCCTACGAATTTACACTGCTCTCAAACCTCAGCATGGGAGAAACCTCGTACCGCCAAGTTTGTTTCCCCTACGAATTTACACTGCTCTCAAACTGCGTATGAGATTATTCCGCTAAGACTTTCGTTTGTTTCCCCTACGAATTTACACTGCTCTCAAACATGAATAGATTTATTGCGGCTATAAGCGGAGTTTGTTTCCCCTACGAATTTACACTGCTCTCAAACATTGCCGAAACAGATGTAAAAGAGATCTTGGTTTGTTTCCCCTACGAATTTACACTGCTCTCAAACACAAGGCAAGGGAAGTCAGCTCCATAATAGTTTGTTTCCCCTACGAATTTACACTGCTCTCAAACCTCAAATCGTCCAAGAATAATATTCTGCAAAATACCCGTGTCCCTTCATAGGTCGTATCACTCATCTTTATATTAGCACAAAATACATTGATCTGCATCCACTATATATCGCTTTTCTAGATCTAATATCGGGTGCTCTATAGAGTCAACTAACAATATTTCATATTGATGAACTATTACATTTTTTAACAATTCTTTCATTTCATGCTCTGATAGATAGCTTCTTAAATTTACCAAAACAAACAATTTCTTGCCATCATATACACTCACCAACTCAAAATAATCTAGTATTTTTTCTCCGAGATTATCATATACGTTCTCAACTTCGATACCTGCTGATTTTATTAAAGACTCCAGATTTATTTTAGAAAACCCTATATTTCCTACTATATCCGCTGTTAATTCTAATAAATATTTTTCCCAACTCGACAGTGCTGTTGTTGTTTGAGCAAAATGTTGTTCACTGACGGCTATCTTCTGCATCTCATTCATAATTTTTGTTAACAACCCCTTCTGGTTCATGTCAAAAGGAATAAATTGGGAAATCAGCTCCACATTTTTTGATAACGGAATTATTTTGTCATTGCAAGACAGTACTATCTTTCCCTCATTTCCTCGCAATTGCTCAGCCATATCGTTTAAAATGCTACACCACACTGCTTGATTTTCAATCACTAGAGATTGGCATTTTTCCTTTCCAAGCTCCAGCAAACAATCTATTTGTGGAATAAACAACTTCATAGAATTACCAACCTCTCTTCTGTATCTATGACATCACTTGTGTATTCTCCAACTACATAATCCATTTTAACAAACTGTTTTTCCGTCACCGTCAATATCTGCACTAATCCCTGCGGTGGTTTGTTTTTATGAATAAGTAATTTAACCGAATTCTCAACAGATGGGCTTGTTATCATTTTGCAATATACGGATTCCTGCAGCATAACAAACCCGTTTTTTATTAACAATTTACGAAACTGCCGATAATGTCGTTTTTCCTCCACTGTGATTGCCGGCAAATCAAAGAAAACTATCATTCTCATAAATCGAAATCCTGCCATACTTTCTCCGCAACAAATCTCCTAGCTCATACTATAAAATTTAATTTCTGAAGAATCTCCATCATTTATTGCATCCAGAACACTCTTTGTATATATTTTTATTGCATTCATTACAAACTGTTCCTGCCCATCCACTTCAACTCTTTGATCTAACATTTTCCATATTTCATGTTTTTGTTCCTGCCCAAATTCTGTTGGTTTCATCTCATAAACTATCCTGTCAACCAGAACACGAAATGGTTCCATTAAATCACAAGATAAATTAAAATGATTGAACATATTGGTATGAAATATTCCGAGTTGAGTTAAATAACCATTCGCACAAACCTCTCTATTAAATGCTGACAGCAACAAACTGTATCCATAATTTAATGATGCATTTGTTGCTGTATCTGCACTACGTGTAAAGTCCATTCCAAACAAAGCATTAAAATATACTTTTGCTGCATGCCCCTCTCTATTGGTTGCATCAGCCAATTCTATCTGTCCTGTATACCCCGATAACAATATTGCCTGCTCTTCATAACCTGTTTCTCGTAAAAAATCCGCTTGCTTTCTAATCTTCTCACTAACAATGTCACGCCAGATATTATCTTTTGTTGTCTGCTCCCACATAATCTGTGTCCGAACCTTTGCTGAACTGTCATGACTCCCATGATGTGGGATTAATTCTGCAATTGGACTTCGTTTTGAATCACAAAATATAACTTTCACTTTTCTGATGGTCAATTCTTCAATCAATATTCCTGTCAGTGAGACAGCAGGATTCTCAATCATGAGAATTGCTACCTCATCTAACAGAATACGTTTTGTATCCAGACTGCGAACAACCAGATACCCCATCTTATAGTCTAACTTTGATTGACTTTCTATTACAACAATACGCCAACTCATAGATACTCCAATATATTCTCTGACACTACTTCCCAAAGACCTGATGCCGATTGATCAATAATGCGGACATCTGTGTAATTCTTTTTCCAATTTAAAATTATACTGCTAAAATTAACCGTTGATGCACTACGTGTTTTCCCACCGATTAATGTCAAATCACACCCTGATGTCATTCTTCCAAATACCTGATGAATATTCAGCAGAACCTGACACTGTTCTATCACACTACAGTCTATAAATTTTTCTCGTCCCTCTATAAGTGTCTGTATTGGTGCGTTTATTCTCTTTCGATATATAGAATTCTGTAGCTTATCTAAATATAAATCATATAATTTCAAATTATCTTCATGTTGCACCGCATCATAATCAACATCATAAACATAGCTTGAATTATTCTTAACCTTTTCTACAAATTTCTCTACCTTCTTTAAATAATATTTCCAATATTCATCAGAAGAAAATTGCATAATTGGCTGTGCTATCAAACATTTTCCACCACTTGCATTACCGGTAATGCATATACGGAATCCATCTAAAGACAGTATCGTATTTACTTTCCAAGGTCGCATTCCTATAGGGAAATCTATTTCATCCACTGATTTTCCTATAATACGTTGCAAACGGTCTTTTGCATATTCTTTTGCAAATATTTCATCCTCTAAGAAACGATTACCGTATAACAATTCAACTGATAGCACCATCAACACTGTCTTTTTTCCACTCTTATATCTGACCGGTATAAAAAACATAACACCCGCCTTATTATATCCACCATATTTCTCAGTAGGCAGACCTGCTTTTAATGGAGTAAGCCCCGGTGCTTTTTTTACTGGATTTTGATCAAATAGTCCTCCTGTTTTAAATGTTGCATGCTTCGTAAAATGTGCAGTATTTTTCTTTGCTGTTTTTAAAACTCCTGGCAGCATATCCTTGTTCCACACTTCTTTTCCGTTACAGTTAACAGTATGAGTAAAAAGAGTTTTTGTTTTTATGCTATAGGATGAGTTTACATTAAACCACTGACGGGAGAAACGCATATGATATACGTTTCCTACAACAATGTTCAGATATGCATCTACCGCATGATGCAAATCATTGTAACTTCGTGATTTATATAGATCAAATTCATGACGAAAATCCGATATTAATCCAGCTTTTGAATATACAATCTCTGCCTCCGGATATCTCTCCTTCAGTAACTCTGCTACTACTTTTGTTGATTGTGATGTTTCAGTCAACTGGCGATTAATAAATCCATATTTTTCATCTTCTGTAAATGGAGTGGAACGAATCAATCGCTTGTACTTCTCATCTGATATTGTTCCGACATGATGCCAAAATGACCATGTTTTCTGCATCTTGTTACGAATCTCTGATTTGATAGGATAAACATCCTTTTTTTCTCCATTGGCAACAGACAGCACTAATACTTTATTATTGATAATACTGTCGTCTTTGACGTACGCCTGTGGATAAATATGGTCTATATCATACTCTTTTGATCCAGCCATCAACCGTTCCAGAGAAATCGGCATTCCACTGTATGCACATTTTCCAAACTGCATAAAGTACAAAAATAATCTGTCACTCTGTAATTTGTTATCAACATATTCACCTAATGCTTCCAATTGCTGCTTTAAATCTCTAACATCTTCCTCTTTACATTTATCGTAGTACTCTAACAACTGCTGCTGACGTGATTTTGTCCTTTTTCCTTTTAGTTCCGGCATAGCACCTCTGGTCATCTCGATAAAAATTTTCTCTGGTTTTCCAAAAGCTTTCTCTAAATCTTTTACTATATCAAGCGTACGATAAATCGGTCTTCTTACCGCATTAGAGACATACATTTCATCCAGACGTTCTGACAGTGTTTGTTTTCTTTCTGTATAATAATCTGATTTAAACTCCAAAATTGTATCAGCAAAAGTATATCGTTCTGACAAAAGTTCCATCAAATTATCGTTACTTTCCCACATCATACTGATGATAGTTGCCACTTCTCCTGTTTCTTTACATGCCCCCTCTATCCCTGTCAAAAATGTACGTGACAATCTTCCAAAATCTTTAATTTTGACTTTACAGATATATTTAATATCAGCTTCCGTTAAATGAGGATATTTCGCTCTTAGCCACTTTGCAACACGTCCCTTATCTTCTGCATAAGAAGCTCTTTCAATGATTCTTTCTACATCTGCTTCATTTAATATCTTTTGTTCCAATAGTCTTCGAAATGCTATATGTGACGACAAAGACGACTTGATTTGAATATCAATACCACTTAGAGTTTCCCTGCGATTTTTTTCCAACTGCCCATTACTGATCAGATACTCCTCTATCTGACTTCTTTTCACTTTTTTATATTTTAAAAACAAATCAGAATAAATTCCCTGCTTAGCTCCTACAGAAATCTTTCTGCCATCCACTTTTATATTATTTATTTCATTGAGTACCATGAATTTCTGATAACACAGTGAATCTTTTGGCAATACTGATTCTCCTGGAAGATATGTACACTGATTAGTCATTTTCTTAATAAATGCCTCTTCACTTGCATCATCATCAATCATATTTTCATAATTCCATGGCAAAATCTTTCCTGATTTGCGATCTATCCATGCAAACTCAGAATGCTTATTTAAAGGTCCTACATAATATGGAATCTTAAATTTAAAAATACTGATTATTTTCTCTGTATTCGAAATACCATCCTCTTTTTGATTCAAAAATGGCAAATATTTGGCAGCATTCTCCAAAATTTTCTTTAGTTCATACTCATATAATTGATGTGGAATTACTCGGTTATCTGTATTTCTCTGTTTTGGTAAGAATTGACGCAATCCCAATCTATTGTCCATATCCTGATAAATAATTTCATCTTCTTTATCGGGTTTTATTGAATGTATTATTTTGATTAGGAATTTTGAAAATGTTTCTGTATCTGCTTTCTTTTTTATCTGACCATCCAATTTATTATTATAATGATAAGAATAAGCCACATAATTATCTTCTCTTGCATCTTTAAAAATAGCATTATACTTCTCAGGACAATATTTTCTAATAAAATATTTCAGTGTAGCAAGATCTTTTTTATGTTGTTCATATATTGCAACCTTTGCTGTCGAGATATTAGTAAGTCCATTTTGTCCATCCAAAATATCTGCCAAAACACTCCAATCATGAAGGCTTCTCAAGACAGCAATCAACTCATAATCTTCCCCAATATTGATCATTATTTCAGCTAGTTTATCATCATCCATCTCAAGAGAAACTGAACCAAAATCTTCATATTCTTCTTTTCCGTATAAATCACGAAGTTTACAAGTTCCTCCAGCCAGCAAACGAATGATACAATACTCACTATATAAAAAGGTATCCCTCACATCTTTGCTTGGTTTTCTATTGCCAAGCATAATTTCTCCAAGTCGATTGTGTTTCTCAGTAACACCAATATGCTCCTTTAGTATTCCACCAACTAATTCAGCATCTTGTATCCATGGATTTTCACAACCATTATCTATAAAAAAATGTAAAAACTTTTGGTAAACAGACTCTATGTCAATTAAAGAATCTATGTTATCAACACTCAACTGACTCAGAAAATGCCCTCTGTGAGCCACCAGCCATGCGCAAGCTAAATAAACCAGACGTATATCATGCTCTTCTTCATTCTCCATCAATTCACAAATCAAATGATGAATTGTAGGATAATCTCTCATGTATTGAATGTCTGTATATTCCTCTTCGTTAAAATAAATATATCGATCATCCGTATCATCTCTCCAACGATAGCTTTCTGATAATCTAATAAAAAATCGGGGATCAATATTTGCTATTTCTTTAGCAAAAATCTCCTGAAGAAGTTTCACTCTCTGTTGGCGACGATCTAATCTTCGTCTTGCAGACCGAAACCCTCTACGTTCATCGCACAATGATGCAGAATCAAACACATGGCTTCCCCATGCATCATTTCCGTGAAATCTTAGTAAATGATACTGCTCATCTGTAACAGCATATCCTATTGAATCCGTTCCAATATCCAGTCCTAAATAATAACCCCTTTTCCCCTGTTTCATTTGACAAATCTCCTTTTTTGCGTTATTATGCAATTGTAAATCGTAGTTCCCCTACGAATTTACACTGCGAGTTCAAATAAAAATTTATTCAATCCACTGGTTTTTCCAGCTGCACAGTGTGTGCATTTAAGATTTAAACTCACCTTAAGAAATTAAGGTGTTTTTTTATTATTTGGTTCTTTCTGATTATATAGTACTACTTAAGCTGTCCTATAATCATCCCTTGTATATCGAATCTTTGTTCTTTGTCACTGTTCTCATTTTTTATATTGTTTTATCAATCTGTCAATTTCAGCATTCATCATTTCAACAACATTATCCGGCCCTGCAAGCGTTACTCCCTCGCCAAGACCCATGATCCACGCCAGGAACTGCCTGCTGACCGCAACCTCCACATTGACCATGAAACGTTTATCATCCAGTCTGATCATTGACACATCTTTGCCAAAGCGGTCTATCATAACCCCTGCAAAAGAATTGTCACACTCAATGCGCACCCACTCTTCTTTGCCTCCATACATGCCAAACATTTTTCTGGCATATGCAGCCATATCAAATGATTTAAATGCCTGCCTTCCTTCTCTTCTTTTGCCGTTTGACTTGATATAAAGCATTTTATCCACACGAAAGTGCTTTATTATTCCTTCATTACTGTCATACGCAATTAGGTAATAATTTTCATCATCCCAGGATAATGACCATGGACTGACCTCATAAATTGCTCCATCATGGCGCATTTCCATCTTCTTATCAACATTCCATTGAAAGTATTGGAATGTGATCCTCGAATTTTCTGCTATTGCTGTATGTATCCTGTCAACATTGTAATAAATGCTCTCATTCATCGTCTTTACACGACCAGCCACAAATACCTGTCTGTGTAACTGTGATGCTTCGTACTTACTGGCAAGCCCTTCTATCTTTTTTATAAGCTCATTTGACTTCTTAGCTGTGATAAATTTTGCTGACTGCACAGAATCTACCAATAATTTTAATTCTGCAAGTTCAAACTGCCGGTTTCCTATATGATAGGAATATGTCCTGTCTTCCTGCGTTCCTATAACATCCAGACCATATACCCTTAAATTTTCGATATCATTATACAAACTTTTGCGTTCCGCACTTATATCATACGCAGCGAGTGCATCAATAATCTCCGGCATGGTAATACTGTGCGTTTCATCCGTCCGTTCCAGAAGAATTTTCATAAGATATATCAGTTTCAATTTCTGATTTGATGATTTAGGCATATCGCACCTCCTAACTCCCCAATAAAACTAAAAACTTCTCTTATATGATACCATAAATAACCATATAAGAGAAGTTCCTTCATTCCTGCAAGTCCTAATGTCGGTACACCACTATATTTAATCTGCCTATGCTACTTTGCAGAGAAAGTTATCACAATTAAAACCAGTACCACACAATTATCAATAAAACAGGCTGGGTAAATAACCATAATACTGCAAATAACAATACAAAAAATCCTACAAACTTACCTATTGTAGCAATTCCTGAATAATCCCCATCACAAGCAGCAATGATTGCCATGTCTTTTTTCCTTGCCGGAAGCTTATCTGCTCCGCTTATCTCTTTCGATATCGCACTATAGCACGATTATTTTAAGTTTGCATTCTACTTGTAGTATAAAATTATTTTTCCGATTTGAAATTATAAATAGGTTTCATAATCTCTATAATATCTACCGAATCACGTATTACATCGATGATGTCCTCAAGAGACTTGTAAGCCATAGGTGCCTCATCAATAGTAGCTGTTGTAACAGAGGTTGTATAAATCCCCTTCATCGTCTCCTGATACTCCTCCATGCTGAGAGTGCTCTTTGCTTTTGATCTCGACATTATTCGTCCAGCTCCATGAGGTGCGGAATAATTCCACTCAGGATTACCCTTACCAACTGCTAGCACGCTACCATCTCTCATGTTGATAGGTATAAGAACCTTCTCGCCCTTATGCGCTGCAATAGAACCCTTTCTAAGAATCATTTCCTTGGTATCAATATAATTGTGAATGGTATGAAAAGCAATATGAATCGCAAGCCACAGGATATAGGCTGCTCCGATGTACTTCATCACTTCCATTACATTTGGAAGAATAGAAAAGGCCCTGACCATAGAATTTCCCCCACAATCAGAGCCTTCGGCAGAACAGCCTAATCTTTCTCTCATCTGTTTACTTGATGTAACATATTTTCTATTTTTCCATAAATGTATACATTCTTGGTCGAAATAATCTTCAACACTATAATTAATATTGAAACCATAAATTCTTGCGAGAAGGAAGTGCGTGAGCTGAAACGGAAACAGGAAAATCTCAATCCGTATCTCGGACGGACACAGCCCGATCCGGCACAGGAACAACAGGAGAAGAATAAAAATCAGAGCTTATGAACAGTAAAGAGAGTGCTATCATTTTTCAGGTAGCACTCTTTACCTTTAATTCCAAATTTCTTATTCATTACATCACACATATTTACTAATTATTTACTTAATACCACTTCCAACATTCTAAATTTATCGCTTACATTTTGTTTCCATTTAGCTGTGTGATCAATTTTCCCTATTACTTTATTTTCATCAAAAAGCTCTTTCTTTGTTTTTTGACTTAAAATCTCCCAATTCTCTTTAGGAATGATGTATGTTGCATTTCCGTAAATTGCAGATTCTAATACACAACACTTTGAGAATATGAACGCATAATAACCTTTAAAACCGTTAATACCTTCTACTATTTTTTCTGAATTATATTTTTCCATATATTCTAATCTAAAAATATCATACGTATCTGTTTTTTCCCCACGTTCTCCTAATTGCTTTTTAATGTGTCTACTTGGCATTTCACCAGGAGGGAGCATTTCCCAGTTGCATCTCTGTCTTTTTGATGAATAATCTAACTGAATTTCTCCATCAAAAATATAACACACACCATATATTTCCAGCAGGATGTTAACTGCTTCTTTCAAGTAATTAGCTCTTATTTCATCAGTTAGAACAACTATAACATATAGTTGTCCATCTTTGCTTTTAAACAACTGTAATTCCATTCCGTAAGGTGGCACTTCTACCTGCGGCCAACATGGTCTATAGATATCAACTGCTACCTCAGAGGCGTTGGTATTCCCAAAAGGATGCACCCAATTTGTTGACACATATCGGCGTTCTTTAGGTTTTGACTTATCTGCATAAGAATATCCATATGCATTTCTTCTACACTGTGCTCCAAATATTCCAGAAGGTAATACTACATCTCCATTTTTAATTAACCCGACCTTCTTTGCTTCATCGCAGATTACAGGAATTCCTATTTGTATCTTATCTATATCGTATTCTTTTGGTATACATACTCTTCTAATTCTTTTGCCTTTAATACAATGTTGTGCCATTTCAATTTCTCCTATTCATTTTACATAATCAATTTCATATAAAATAAAGCCTTTTAAAGACATGCTTAGGTCCGTATTAGTCATTAATGACATTTAGCTTTGTGATTAGCTAATGTAGTTCCAGCCTTGCTTTTCGACTGTTTACTAGACGATTGACTAGCAAGAGTCTTACCCGCTTTTCCTACTTTTCCACCGTGGTGTACTGCCATATCGCTATACCTCCTTTGCAAAATCTCCTTGCAGAAGAAGGCTTTCTTTGGTATTATTGGTTTGCGAGAAAAATAAGTCCAAAGACCCTCTTTGGCAAGGGAATTAGTCAGAGTTAATCTCTGGCTTTTTCTATGTAAAGAGCAATGCTCTTACATACTATTATTTAATTTTTTCTACTCCAAGAGCCTTATATAATGGATTCAGCTGTTCTTTCACTGCATTTGCAATTTTTTCAATATTCAAGCGTTCTATCATACCATTGCTCTGTATTCCTTTGTAATAAACTTTATTGGCTTGCTTGTACAAACGCTGGAGCTTATCGTATCCATTCTTTCCTGATACTTTTGTATTTTTACCCAGCCTCAAGAATCCTAAAATTCCTTCTATATCATATAAAAACCAGTCTTAAATTGACCTCTTTGCCTGTACGTGAATAACTTTAGCAGCTCCACTATTTGCAAGATCTTTCTTTACTTCATCCCACTTTATCGGTGGTTTTGGTGCAAAATCAAATACATCCGTATCACTACATAAAACAATTGTGAACTCACAGTCATCCCCATATTTAGGCTTGATTTCTTTTGTGAATTTTCTGAGAGCAATACTTTTAAAACCACCTACACCTCTAACATTTCTGTATTCAATATTAGTATCGAATCTTTCCGCAGGGTGTAGCTTTCTGGCATTTGCGACTACTTGTTTGTAAAATTCGACCTCAGTATCTCCCTCTACAAAAAGTACAAGACATTTACTCATCGACATCACACTCCAAATAATCGCTTATGTTACTCTCTGAATCGGCAAGCATTGAGAACAGATAGTCTCCCATGCTCATATTAAATCCAGCTGCATCATTCTCCAGCTGTTTCTGACCTGATTTTTTAAAAGCAAAGAACTCGGCCACGCCGGGCTTTCTATTCATACCAACATGAATCCAAGAAGGGTTTAAATAGCTGATAATATATGGCGAATGACTAGTAATAATTACCTTACAATCATCTAACAACTGACTTATAATTTGTATATATGCTTGAAATAGTCCGGGATGAACAGAGTTCTCAGGCTCTTCGATCGCTATCAATGAGATATTGCTTACACTAGATACAATTATCTTGGTCAGTATCATAAATACTCTCTTTGCTCCATCTGACATCATTGAAAAGTTAACTGCGTTCGCTAAGTTTTTATCTTTAACAAATAATACATAGATAGAATTCGTAAATACAAATGGCGCATCGTCAGGAAACTGGTCACTTTCATCTGCATTGATTTTGAAATTCTTTACAATAACATCCTCAATGTCTGGAAATAACTGAAAATACACATCTTTCAACAATTCAAATTTATCTGGATTCTGTTTTTTCAAATTGAAGATAATACGTGGGAGATTATCAGCGTTAATCATCTCATTTTCAAATCCCTTACGAATAATTGGGTCTGGCTGATAAAAACTCTTTGCATCCAGATTATTTTCCATATATATCTTCATTCCATTTAGCTTTGTAATAATCTCTGCATAATATAACTCATCGTAGGCTCTTAGTTTATTTGCAACAAGCTCTGCAGAATCAACTTTTATCTTTGACGAGCATCGTCCTGTCTCAGAACTCTTATATAATGCTGTGTCCAGTGTTCTATTGATTAATTGAGTATACTTCTGTCCTTTCTCGTTAAGCTTAACTTTTAGAAACTCAGAAACAATTCCCGGCTCCATATCCTCACTGTTTTTCCATACAAATTCAAAGCCATACTGGACGATGTACTCCTGACCATGAATATCAGTAGACACCTCCATCTCATACTTATAATTTTTTCCAATCATATTACAATTAATTGGAATTAAATTAGAATTTGCCATCATTTCCTTTTTATCTTCAATTGTAGCTTTAATAAATGCTAACCCAAAATCAATGCCGGAAAGCACATTTGACTTACCAAAATTATTAAGCGCAACAAGAGCAGTAATATTATCAAAAGAGATTTTTACGTTTGATAAATTTTTGAAGCCATCAATCAAAACAGCTTGAATCTTCATACTGACACATCCTTTTTCTTTTATTGTACTCATAATATATCACCTCATTTAATAAAACGCAAGTATTTTTTGCGTATTTTTTATATTGATATTATTATATGCAATACATTTCAAAATATAAGCAATTTTCACTTTCTTTTTTTTGCAAAGCCCACTCTCGTTTTACTCAACAAGGTTCAATTATCATTCTGACGCTTCCAGAGAAATTTCTGCAAATTCCTCATCGGTCATGTTCTGGAGCTTACCTAACACCTGCTCTCCAAGCTCCTCCATGTCGCTGTCCTTTATGTGCGGCATTACCTGTCTGATCTGCCCAATCATGTCCATCCTGTCCTGTGTCTCAAACACACACATGAAATTGATTTCTTCTACTGTGAATTTACTCATCTTCTTACATCTCCCTCTGTGATTTTTTCTCGGTTTCCTTTTCCGGCGAAGTACGTTCCGCCTTTTCCTTAAATATCTGATAAGCATATGCAGCTATCTCTCCAGGGCAGCCTTGGCAATATCAGGTTCGGCTTCCCTAACAATCTTTTCTGCTTTTTCTGTAGTTGGAGTATCAAATAAGGCAATATAATTATCTGGCATAATGATCTGCGCAGTCCCCATATGATTTAATCTTTTTTTCTCACTCAGTTTTCTATTGTATGTATCTGCATTTCCGATACCACCTCCACAGGTCATTACATCGGTAATGCAAGGATTGATTCTGTCATGTATGATCCTGCACCTGCACGTACCGGTCGGCGGGGACGTCCTGCCAAACATGGAAAACAGCTTTCTGTTGAGACAGATTTTACATTATCCAATAAAAAGATCGGGGATTATTATACCGGTGTTCGTCGGGTTCTGACTAAGATCTTCGGCGACAGGGAAGTCCTTGCCTATGTCACCGCCACTGAAAAAGAACATGGTACAAAACGACTGTTTTTCAGTACCGTTTTCCCGGAAGATCTGCAGATTTTCTACGCATGGCAGGAAAAAGCTCCATTAAACCAGACTGGAGGTGATCGGATGAAATACATTCCGCTACTTTTGTACTCATTTCGCTGGAATATTGAAACAAGCTACTATGAGCAGAAAACGTTCTGGTCTTTTTGCAGCTATATGGTGCGAAGCTGCAAAGGAATTGAAATGCCGGTCAATTTGATCAATATCAGTTACTGTGCCATGAAGATTCTGCCTTATCAGAACGAACATTTTTCTGAATACCGCACAAAAAGTGTGCAGGAGTTTCGGTTTGAATTAAGTCAGGGCATTCGCAGCCAGATATTTTTTGCCACTTTCGTGAAAAATATCGAAACACATATAAAATCAAATGCTATGACAAAGGCTTTAAAACAGCTGATTTGTCAGCAAGTCTATCATTTATAAATTTGTAAACTGGTGTAAAATATAAGATACTTTCATTTTTACAGATGAATATTTTGTACCTCGATTTATCTATCAGAGAACTTGCCGAACTACTTCACATGCACAGAACCACTTACTACAATTATGAAACCGGCAAACGGGAATTGCCTTTCGAGTTGGCTATTACTCTTGCTAAATTTTATGATGTGTCTTTAGACTATATTGGTGGTTTAACAAATAATACAACTCCACCGCATAAAAAATAAAATACGACAAAAGGATAGAACGTGGGGACAGCACCCCATCTGCCGAGTTTATGC